>Ga0326727_10000168_pt1 | contig 279706 bp, 248 predicted proteins | sample MB2enrmetagenome_FD_207643 | JGI IMG/M metagenome (GOLD analysis project Ga0326727, IMG submission 207643) | Lab enriched peat soil microbial communities from McLean, Ithaca, NY, United States - MB29MY | ecosystem: Environmental > Terrestrial > Soil > Wetlands > Peat | place: USA: New York... | reverse complement strand
GTGCCGACCTGTTCGCCGGCGTTCGATCGGTTGTTGGCACGGCAGCACGACGCGGACTCGATGCGTATCAGGCGATTTACGAGGTTCTGGGCGGGGATTCTGTCGTTCAGCCGGGTTGAGCAGTTACTGCGGCAATGTCCACCACTGCGACAAGATGCTCGGTAGAAATCAGTGCTTCCGAGGTGGGATCTTGCAGACGGTTCATTTTCAGGCTCGCGTCGTGAGGTGGCAGGATACGAATCACAACAGTTGCGTTTTTGCAACACAACCCGTTGGCCCGTCCCTACACCGCCTCGTCCAAATCCTCCCCCCACATCTTCTCCAGCGCATACATCGTCCGGGCCTCCGGCTTGAACAGATGCACCACGATGTCGCCCGCATCGATCAGCACCCAGTCCGAGCCGCCCTTGCCCTCGATCTGCACCCGCTTCAGCCCGGCATCCTTCAGCTTCTCGCTCAGGTGCTCCGCCATCGCGCTGATCTGACGGTCCGCCAGCCCCGAGGCGATCACCATCCGGTCGCAGAACATCGCCTTCCCGGCCAGGTCCATCGCGACCACGTTCTCGGCCTTGTCGTCCTCCAGGCTGCCGACGATCACTGCCTGCAGACGATCCAGCTCCGACGGCTCGGTTTTCGCTTTCTTCACGCGCGTCCCCGCGGCCTTCTTCGGCCCGGCGGCGATCGTCTTCTTGCGCGGGCTGCCCGGCACCAGCGCGGCATCGGCCAGGGCCGGCTTCACCGCCTTCTTGCGCGGCGCCGGCTTATGCCTGGCGGGGGACGATGACAGTGTCGGCGGCTTGGTTATGATACAGGTCCTTTCGCGGCATTGCGGATCGCGGTGGCGGAGGCGGCACTCTGCCGCACCGGCAGAAACACCCATCCCGGCGCGGCCCCCGGCAGCAAACACGCCTCCCGAGCCAGCCGGCGCCCAGCGCGTAGCCGATACGCGGCCTGTCCCGCAAGCGCCTGCCGATTATAATCCGGCCGCGGCAGCACCGCGAACGGCATCAGCCGGGCGATCTCCGTCCAACGCCGCCAGCGCGGCATCTCCGCCAGGATGTCCGCCCCCATGATCCAGACGAAGCTCACCCGCGGAAACAGCCGCCGGAGGAGCCGCAGCGTGTCCAGCGTGAACCGCGTCACCAGCACAGCCTCGATCCCGCTGGCAACCACGCGCCGCCCGTCCGCGATCCGCCGCGCCCCCGTCAGCCGCGCCGCAAACGGAGCCATCCCGTCGCGCGGCTTCAATGGATTGCCGGGGGAAACCAGCAGCCATACCTGATCCAGCCGCAGGCACCTTGCGGCCAGCAAAGCAATGTGGCGATGCCCCTCATGCGCCGGATTGAACGATCCCCCCAGCAACCCGACCCGGATCCGCCGCCGGTCGCCGAACCGGGGGATCGGATCGACGTGGCTCAGGGACGCACCTGGCCCGAGCCAACCACGACATAGCGGTAGGTCGTCAGTTGCTCCAGCCCGACCGGGCCGCGCGCATGGATGCGGCCGGTGGCAATGCCGATTTCGGCGCCGAAGCCGAATTCGCCGCCGTCGCAGAACTGGGTGGAGGCGTTCCACAGCGCCACCGCGCTGTCCACGCCGCGCAGGAACCGCTCCGCCGCCGCGGCGTCTTCGGTGACGATGGCTTCGGTATGCTCGCTGCCATGGGCTTCGATATGCGCCAGGGCGGAGTCCACGCCGTCAACCACGGCGATGGACAGCACCGAATCCAGCCACTCGGTATCAAAATCCTCCGGGCGCGCCGCCGGCAGGTCCGGCACGATGTCGCGCGCCACCGCGTCCGCCCGGAACGCGCACCCCAGCGCCCGCAAATCCGCCACCAGCAGCGGCAGCAGCGACGCGGCGATCCCGCGGTCGATCAGCAGAGTCTCCGTCGCGCCGCAGATCCCGGTGCGCCGCATCTTGGCGTTCGCCAGGATCGCCCGCGCCATCGCCGGGTCGGCCGCTGCGTGCACGTAGGTGTGGTTCAGCCCCTCGGCATGCGCCAGCACCGGCACCCGGGCCTCGCGCTGCACCCGCTCCACCAGCGACTTGCCGCCCCGCGGGATGATCAGGTCCAGCAGCCCTGCCCCGGCCAGCATTGCCGCGACATACGCCCTTTCGGCATTGGGAGCGACCTGGATGCACGCCTCCGGCAGGCCCGCCGCCAGCAGGCCCGTGCGCAGCGCCTGCTGGATCGCCCGCGCGCTGTGCCTGCTGTCCGAGCCGCCGCGCAGGATCACCGCATTGCCCGACTTCAGGCACAGCCCGGCGGCATCCGCCCCGACATTCGGGCGGCTCTCGTAGATCATCCCGATCACGCCGATGGGCGAGGCGATCCGCCGGATGCGCAGCCCGTTCGGCCGCGTCCACTCGGCCAGGGTGCGCTCCAGCGGGTCAGGCAGCGCGGCGATATCCTCCAGCCCGCGCGCCATCGCCTCGACCCGCGCTTCAGTCAGCGTCAGGCGGTCGAGGAACGAAGCGGTCCCCTGATACGCCGCGACATCGGCGGCGTTGGCGGCCAGGATGTCGCGCAGGCCGTCGCGCAACGCGTCCGCCATCGCCCGCAACGCCGCATTGCGGGTGTCGGCGGAGCTGCGCGCCAGCACGCGGCTCGCGGCTCGTGCTGCTACCGCGGCGGCCTTCAGATGTTGGTTCTCATCCATCGCTGCACTATGTCTCAGCCAAAAGGGACTTGTGCTTAGGCTATTCGCCGGTGCCGATCAATGCGATAACCGGGGACCGTCAGGGAGGAAACAATGACGCTAACAAACCGGCTACTCTGGCTCGCCGTCACCCTGCTGGGGACGGTTTCCTTCGGCATCGTCGCCCTGGCCCGCGGCGAGCCGGTCAACGCCGCCTGGCTGGTCGTCGCGGCGGTCTGCATCTACTTCATCGCCTACCGGTTCTATGGGCTGTTCATCGTCAACAAGGTGTTCCGCATCGATCCGGCGCGGCCGACGCCGGCGTATCGCCACAATGACGCCCTGGACTACGTGCCGACGAACAAGTACGTGCTGTTCGGCCACCATTTCGCGGCCATCGCCGGGGCGGGACCGCTCGTCGGCCCGGTGCTGGCGGTGCAGATGGGCTACCTGCCCGGCACGCTGTGGATCCTGGCCGGGGTAGTGTTCGCCGGCGCGGTCCAGGACCTGACGGTCCTGTTCCTGTCCACGAGGCGCGACGGCCGCTCCCTCGGCGACATGATCCGCGGCGAGCTGGGACCGGTCCCCGGCGCGATCGCCGGCATAGGCATCCTGCTGATCTGCATCATCGTGCTGTCCGTGCTCGCACTGGTCGTGGTGATGGCGCTGAAGGGCAGCCCCTGGGGCACCTTCACCGTCGCCTGCACCATCCCGATCGCCCTGCTGATGGGCGTCTACAGCCGCTTCATCCGCCCCGGCCGCATCGGCGAGATGTCCGCCATCGGCGTCGTCCTTCTGCTGGGCGCGCTGATCGGCGGCCAGTATGTCGCGGCAGATCCCGTCTGGGGCGGGTTCTTCAACCTGACCGCGCCGACGCTGGCGCTGATCGTCATCGGCTACGGCTTCGTCGCCTCCGTATTGCCGATATGGCTGCTGCTGGCGCCGCGCGACTATTTGTCGACGTTCCTCAAGATCGGCACCATCACCCTGCTGGCCATCGGCATCGTCATCGTGCAGCCGGACTTGCAGATGCCATCGGTCACGCGCTTTATCGACGGCAGCGGACCGGTCTGGGCCGGCAGCGTCTTCCCGTTCCTGTTCATTACCATCGCCTGCGGCGCCGTCTCCGGCTGGCACGCGCTGATCGCCTCCGGCACCACGCCGAAGATGCTCGAGAACGAGAACCAGCTTTGCTTCATCGGCTACGGCGCCATGCTGATGGAGTCCTTCGTCGCCATCATCGCCCTGATCGCGGCGTCCTCGATCCATCCCGGCGTCTACTTCGCCATGAACAGCGCCGCCGGCATCATCGGCACGGAACCCGCTCATGCCGCCGAGGTGATCAGCAACTGGGGCTTCACCGTCACCCCCGATATGTTGACGCAGATCGCGCATGATGTCGGCGAAACGACCATCCTGTCCCGCACCGGCGGCGCGCCCACGCTGGCCGTCGGCATGGCGAGCATCCTGTCCGGGCTTTTCGGCGGCAAGTGGCTGATGGGCCTGTGGTATCACTTCGCCATCCTGTTCGAGGCGCTGTTCATCCTGACCACCGTCGATGCCGGCACCCGGGTTTGCCGATTCATGATCCAGGACCTCGCCGGCAACATCGTTCCGGCCTTCCGGGCAACCGAATCCTGGGCCAACAACCTGATCGGCTCCGCGCTGGCCTGCCTGCTGTGGGGGTATTTCCTGTATCAGGGCGTGATCGACCCGCTGGGAGGGATCTGGACCCTGTGGCCGCTGTTCGGCACCGCCAACCAGATGCTGGCGGCGATCGCGCTGATCTTCTGCACCGCGGTTTTGTTCAAAATGAAACGGCATCGCTACGCCTGGGTCACGCTGATCCCGACCGTGTGGCTGGTGGTCTGCACGGTGACCGCCGGCACGCAGAAAGTTCTCAGCCCGAGCCCGGCCATCGGCTTCCTCTCCCACGCCCAGCGGTTCAGCGAGTCGATCGACGCGGGCAGGGTGCTCGCCCCCGCAAAAAGCCTGGCCGAAATGAACCGCGTGGTGTTCAACGACTATGTCGATGCCAGCCTGGCAGGCGTGTTTGCGACGATCGTCATCCTGATGGTCTGGTTCGGCGGCAGCGCCTGCCTGCGCGCGCTGGAGGAACCGCGCCCGTCGGCGATGGAGATCGACGGCGCAATCAGAGGAGCAGGCGATGACTAGACTGAAACTGGTCTGCGAGCGGGTCGCCGAAACGGCCCGCCTGATGGTGGGCGTTCCGGACTACAAGACTTACGTGGCGCACCGGCAGTCGATGCACCCCGGCAAAGAGATCATGAGCTACGAGGCATTTTTCCGCGAACGCCAGGAAGCTCGTTACGCGATCGGCAAAGGGCGTTTCCGCGGCTGCTGTTGAACCCAGGACGCAATCGAAAACCTGGGATCCGCCTCATCCGTCATGACGATACAGGACCGCCACGACGGCATCGGGCGACTATGGCGGCCGGTCTTGTTGCTACAGCGGATTGTGTTGCGCCTTGGATCGGTTGCGGGCGGCGATGATCCCCGCCAGCCCCGCGCCGAGCAGCAGCAGGCTCGCGGGCTCCGGAATAGCGGCAACCGTGATCGCCGTCGAATAATCTACCGTGAAAAGACCGTTCAGCGGCACACCGTCAACGCCAATCCAATCCGCATTCGGATCGATGTTGCTGAACGCCGTTCCCCATGCGCCCGCGCCATTCTGGCCCTCATTGGTGACTGTGGTCGTTGTGGGAACCCAGGGCGGCGCAGTGGCGGGGTCACCCGCGGAGTTGTAACTGCCCGACCAATCCGACGTCTCCGTGTCGAGCACGGTTTGTCCATTGGCAAACGTAGCCCCCGTCCCCGACAGCGAGAACGAGCCAAGCAATCCATACACGGAACCGCGGTTGACCACCTCGACATGCAGGTAGTTGACGACACCCGGCGTCAGTGCCTCGTCGCTCAATGCAGTCGTTGTTTGCCAGGTGTCGCCGGAGGCGAGGAGCGTTCCCTGCTGCGAATCGTCCGTGCTGAGATACACATAGACCGTGTTGTCACCGCTCAGGGTCCCGCTCAACGTCGGACCGGCGAAGGCCGGCATGTTGAACAGGCACAATGCCGGCAGCATCAGGCCGCCGATACGCAGCAACGCCGATCCGCCGCATCCCGCTCGTGCGGGCCGGTGCCGATCGGCGGCAGGTGTGCAACAATTTTCGACGAAAGACCGAATATGATCATGTATTGCCAATGTCCGGCTTCGTAACATCGAGTAATTCAACGTACTATCCTCATTCAATTGAGCACAGGCATGGACTAGCTGTACCCGGAACGTTCCGTCAAGGTTGTATTGACCCGAGTCCAGTGCCATTACGCAATAAACGCACCGTGGCGGCACGCGGTCAGTCGGATACCGTTATATATTCGTGCGAACGCCCCGCGAAAAATCGCCCGGGCACGAGTCCTCGCCGGCCCCGGGCCGATCCTGGTGCATCTTCCGCGGGCGCGCGCTAAAGCTCCGGTCGGAGAGGAGCCGCCGATGCCTGATACCGCGAGTCCCGACGCCACACTGCTCGAAGCCATCCGCGCCGTTGTCGGCGACCGCGGCATGCTGATCGGGGAAGCAGACACCGCCGCCTATACCGAGGACTGGCGCCGACTGTACCAAGGCCGCACCAGCGCCGTCATCCGGCCGGGCACGACCGCGGAACTCGCCGAGGTCATCCGCCTGTGCGCCGCCTCCGGCACGCCCGTCGTCCCCCAGGGCGGCAACACCTCCATGGTCGGCGGCGCGGTGCCGAGCGAGGACGGTTCCGAACTTGTCCTCAGCACGGCGCGGCTGAACCGCATCCGCGATCTCGATCCCGTGGACATGACCCTGACGCTGGAAGCCGGGGTCACCCTGCAAGCCGCGCAACTTGCCGCGGCGGAAAAGGACTGCCTGCTGCCGCTTTCGATATCCTCCGAAGGCACCGCGCAGATCGGCGGCGTGCTGGCAACCAACGCCGGCGGCAACAACACGGTGCGCTACGGCAACGCCCGCGACCTGGTGCTGGGGCTGGAGGTCGTGCTGCCCGACGGCACCATCTGGAACGGATTGCGCCGGCTGCGCAAGGACAACACCGGCTACTGCCTGCGCCAGTTGTTCGTCGGGTCGGAGGGCACGCTCGGCATCATCACCGCCGCAGTGCTGAAACTCGTGCCGCAGCCGAAGGAAACCGCCGTCGCGCTGTGCGGCGTTGAGTCACCCGAGGCCGCGCTGGATCTGTTCACCCGCTTCCAGGGGCATGATCCGGCGTCCGTCAATGCGTTCGAACTGATGTCCGGCCTCGGGATGTCGTTTGTCCTGCGGCACATTCCCGGCGCCGTCCTGCCGTTGGACAACCCGGCGCCGTTCTATGTGCTGGTGGAACTCGCCACGCCCCGGCCCGGGGCGGCCCTGCGCGATGCGCTCGAACAGGTGCTGGAACAGGCCCTGGAAGCCGGAACGGTGCAGGACGCGGTCATTGCTGAATCGGAAGCCCAGCGCGCCGCCATCTGGAAGCTGCGCGAGGAACACGCCGAGGCGCAGAAACGCGAAGGCGCCAGCGTCAAGAACGATGTTTCGGTGCCGGTGTCGAAGGTGCCCGCTTTCATCCGCAAGGCGACCGCCGCCTGCGAAAAACTGCTGCCGGGCGTGCGGGTCGTGCCATTCGGCCATATGGGAGACGGGAACATTCATTTCAATCTCGAACAGCCCGCCGGGTCCGATGCGGCATGGTTCCTGGGGCACGACCACGCCATCATGGATGCTGTGAACGCGGTGGTGCGCGAATTCGACGGCAGCTTCTCCGCCGAGCACGGCATCGGGCGGCTGAAACCCTACATGATGCCGGACTGGCGCGGCGGCGCGGAACTGGTGTTGATGCAACGGATCAAGGCGGCGGTCGACCCCGGCGGGATCATGAACCCCGGGAAGGTGCTGCCGTAGGAGGCCCGCTCGATGGCAGGCACTCCGCCGGTTCCCGGGGCTCCCTCGTCACGGCCCGGCTTGTCCGGACCACCTGTCGCGGCACATGCGGGTGGGGATGGCCCGGACACGCCGGGCCATGACGCGGTTACCCCGCAGCGCGAAAGCGACCTCTACGCCCCTGTCAAACACCACCTCGAAACCCTCGGCTACACCGTCCGCGGCGAGGTCGGAAGCTGCGACATGGTTGCCGTCAGCGGTGAAACGATGCTCGCCGTCGAGCTGAAGCTGACCTTCGGCCTGCCGGTGCTGTACCAGGCGCTGCAACGCCTGCCCTCCGTGGACCTGGTCTATGTCGCCGTCGCGGTCCCCGAAGGCCGCGCCGCCCGCCGCAACTGGGACGCGCGCGTGCCGGATGCCGTGCGGCTGTGCCGGATGCTCGGCATCGGCCTGCTGTCCGTGCGCAACGGCGCCATCGTCGCGCACGCCGATCCCGGACCGTACCAGCCGCGCAAGCGACATAAGCAACGCTACAAGCTGCTCAGTGAATTCACCCGCCGCACCGGCGACCACAATATCGGCGGCACCACGCGGCGCCCGCGCATGACCGCCTACCGTGAGGACGCCCTCGCCTGCGCCAGCCTGCTGGCAACCAGCGGAGCAATGAAAGCCGCCGCGGTGCGTGACGCAACCGGCATCGCGGCGGCCAGCGCCGTTCTCCGCAACAATGTCTATGGCTGGTTCGAAAAGGTCGCCCGCGGCATCTACGGCGTCACGCCGTCCGGGCAAACCGCCCTGGATCTCTATGCGGACGTGCTGGCCGCCAGGCAGACCAAAACGAAGCCGCACCCCGGCAACGGAGTGCGGCCCCGGTAACGACCGTCCGTCTCAGCTCACGACGGACTTGTGCACCGCCTCGATCTGCTTTTTCACCGGCTCGAACGCCGCGGTGAAGACGGCCGTGGTCAGCTTGGCGATGTTCTGGCTGTCGGCGACGGCGGCCTGCACGCCTTCGTTGATCAGCTTCTGCTGCACCTCGATGAACTCCGAGGGGTTCTTCACACCCGACAGGGCATGGATCGCGTCGGCCAGGTTCTTGGCGTTGCGCGCCGCAAGTTCCTGATAGGCTTTGGTCAGCTCCTGGAACGCCGCGGTGGAATGGGCGGCGCTTTCGGACAGCGCATCCGTGCTGGCTTTAACGGCATTCTCTATCTTGGCCATAACGCATTATCCTTTGGTCTTGAGTGCCGGGGCGGACCCCCGGCTGGTGTGACTGGTCGTCGACGTAGAGAAGCAAAACCGGCGGCCGCGGGCGGCAACCCGCTCACAGCTCACCGGCTCACAGCCCTGTGACCCTGGCACGATAACCGCCCCTCACCGGACCGGCAAGCCATGAAAATTGCGGAACCGCATTTTAGCCGCCGGAAATTTCACGTCTACGCGAGGATAACCGCCGCCCGCCCTTGCCGCTCAAGGCCCGCAATGACAGTATCAACCGCCAAACTGTAACCCCGCCGGAACGCACCTCCGGGGTAACATCGGCGTCCGCAACCCCGGGCAAACGTCCCACCCGCCCCACCTCCAGCACGAACCAGAAGGGACCGCCCGTGACGCAGGCCTGGCTGAACCGAATCGGCACCGCGGTCCCTCCCTACGACATCCACAGCGCGTTTATCGAGTTCGGCCGCGACACCATCGCCGAGGACCACAAGCGCGCTTTGTTCGACCGCATGGCGGGCCTCGCCGACATCGAGCACCGCTACGCCATCTTCGACGCCGCCCCCCGCCCGCGGGAGACGGTTCTGGACACCAGCGGCATCTACCGCCGCGGCGCGTTCCCGACCACCGCCGCGCGGATGGCGCTGTATGAACCGCATGCGTTGCAACTGGCATTGCGGGCGGTCCGGGCGCTGGACGCCGAACCCGAGCGGCTGACGCATCTGATCGTGGCAAGCTGCACGGGGTTTACGGCGCCGGGCCTGGATTTCCAGATCATGCAGGCGGCCGGGCTGCGCGACAGCACGCAGCGCACCATCGTCGGATTCATGGGCTGCTTCGCCGCCGTCAACGCGCTGAAGCTGGCGGACCAGATTGTCCGCGCGGACGCCGAAGCGCGCGTCCTGGTGGTCAACGTGGAGCTGTCCAGCCTGCATTTGCAGGAGGATTTTCAGGACGTGCCGAAGATGCTGAGCTTCCTGCTGTTCGGCGACGGCGCCTCCGCCGCGCTGGTGACGGCGGACCCGCACGGCATCGCGCTCGGACGGTTCCAGGTCGCGGTGATCCCGCGCAGCGCCGAACTGATCACCTGGCATATCGGCGATTCCGGCTTCCTGATGCATCTGTCCGGCCAGGTGCCCGGCCGCATCCGCCGCTGGCTGCCCGACGGCGGCCCTGCTTTGCTGCCGCCGCAGCATCCCGTGGTCTGGGCGGTGCACGCCGGCGGACGCTCGATCCTAGATGCGGTGCAGCAGGGGCTGCATCTGCCGCCCGAGGCGCTGCGCTTCTCGCGCGACGTGCTGCGCAACCACGGCAACATGTCCTCGGCCACGCTGGTCTTCGTGCTGAACGCGATCCTCAACGATCCGGATGCGACCGGCCCCGGCATGGCGATGGCGTTCGGCCCGGGGCTGACCGTCGAAACCTTCGCGTTCCACCGCCCATGATCCTGTCGCAGCGCAGCACCCAACCGGAGCAGATGGACACCGACTGCGCCGATTTCGACGACTACGCCCGCTGCCTGCGCGACCTGTCGCGCGTCAATGTCGTCACCCTGACGCACCGGGCGATGCTGGGCTGGCTGGCGAGGCAGGCGAAGGACCATCCCGGCTTCACCCTGCTGGATATCGCCTGCGGCCACGGCGACGCGCTGCGGCGGATCAGGAAGCGGTTTCCGGAGGCGGCGCTGACCGGCATCGACCTCAATCCGTGGGCCAAACGGGCGGCCGAGGCGGCAACCGACCCGGCGGAGCGGATCACGTTCATCACGGACGACGCGTTCGCCTACAGGCCGGACAAGCCGTTCGACTTCATCATCTGTTCGCAGTTCACCCACCATCTGACCGACGAGCAGGTGGTGGAGTTTCTGGTCTGGCTGCGCGCCAATGCCGGGCGCGGCTGGTTCATCGGCGACGTGCAGCGCAGCGTCATCGCCTATTACGGCTTCCCGATCCTGGCGCGGATCATGTTCTGGCACCGCTTCATCCGTGAGGACGGGCAGATTTCGGTCGCCCGGTCCTTCGTCCGCGCGGACTGGGAAGGGTATCTGCACAAGGCCGGAATCACGCCCGAGCAGGCGGAGATCGCCTGGTATTTCCCGTTCCGGCTATGCGTCGCGAGCCGCTGATCATCGGCGCCGGCCCGGCCGGCTGCGCCGCCGCGATCACCCTGGCGCGGGCCGGCCAGCAGCCGGACCTGATCGAGCGGACCAGCGGGCCGACGGACAAGGTCTGCGGCGATTTCCTCAGCGCCGACACGATCCAGCGGCTGCGCGCGCTGGGGGTCGATCCGGCGGCGCTGGGGGGCGCGGTCATCCGGCACGTCCGGCTGATCCATGGCGAGCGGGTGGCCGAGGCGGTGCTGCCATTCCCGGCGCTGGGCCTGTCGCGCCGCGTCCTGGACGATGCGCTGCTGCGCCGGGCGCAGGAGGCCGGCGCCCTGCTCCGGTCCGGCCGCAGCGTCCGCCGCATCGGCGTCGAGGACGGCTTGTGGACGGCGGTGGACGACAGGGGTGCATTCTGGATGACCGAGACCGTGTTCCTGGCGACCGGCAAACATGATCTGCGCGACCTGCCGCGCGCCCGGCCCGGCGGCGGCGCCATCGGCATGAAGATGTATTTTTCGCTCCGCCACGACCGGATGAGGGAGCTGGACGGCGCGACCGAGCTTACTCTGTTTCCCGGCGGCTATGCCGGGCTGCAGCCGGTGGAAGACGGCCGGGCGGTGCTGTGCGTCGCCGTCCGCCGCCTGGAATTCCACGCCTGTGGCGGCGGCTGGGGCGGTCTGCTGGCGGCGATCCAGGCGACCAGCCGGCGGTTCGCCGCAATGCTGGAGGGTGCCGTGCCGCTGCTGCCACGCCCCTTGGCAGTGGCCGGCATTCCCTATGGCTACCAGGCGCCTGCTGAAGCCGCGAACGGGTTGTTCCGGCTGGGCGACCAGGCCGCGGTCATCCCGTCCCTGACCGGCGACGGCATGGCGATTGCCACCCACAGCGGACGCGCCGCGGCCGAGGCATGGCTGTCGGGCCTTGATTCGGCTGCGTATCATCGCGATCTGCTGCGAACCCTGGCGCCGCAGATGCGGCTGGCGGGCTTGCTGCATCACGCCGGCATGAGCGGCCTGACCCAGGCCGCGGCGACCCTGGCGGCAAGCTGGTTCCCCGGCCTGCTTCGCCAGGCGGCGACCCATACCCGGCTGCGGCATCGGGCGGTTGTCGGGGGAGTTGCCGGGCGTCCGAACCCGTTCGAGATTGCCTCCCGTAGCGAATGATCCGATAATTACGCTTCACTGATTGGAAGGCTTATGGGTCAACCGTGGTCACGATCGATCGTCCCGATGTCATTGCTTTGATCGAGACGGCGGCCAGGCGGCTGACCGGGGGAAACACGACCGAGGCGGTCGCCCTGGCCATGCGCCGCCTGCTCGGCCACGATGCTCGGACGGGAACGTTATTTGGCCATCAGCCAGGGTCGGTTCGGGTACGCGACGGGATCGACCTGACCGCCCCGGCTGTGGATGAACCAACAGAAGCCGAGACCGGCCGCGAGCTCGAGCACTAGATCGCGGCCGTCAGGCCCCCGCCTCGCAGGCCGGGGTCATCGGCAGGAACGCCTCCGCCGCCGGAATCGACCCCACCGGCTGGAAGTAGTCCCACGCACCGTGGCTCTCGGCCGGACTTTTCACGCGGTACAGCGTCAGGTCGTAGATCGCCCGCCCGTCCGCCCGCACCGTCGTCGGGCGGCCGAAATTGGCGACGGGCAGTGAACGCATCGCCCGGTTGACGGCGATCGGATCGCGCGTCCCCGCCTTCTGCATCGCCTTGAGGAAATGCAGGCACGACGCATACACTGAGGATTGGGTCTTTGTCGGCATCGCCTTGCGCTCGGCCCGGAAGCGTTTCGCGAACGCCCGCGAATCGTCGCTCTGGTCCCAGTAGAACCCGGAGCCGAAGGTGATACCCTGCGAAATCGCCAGCCCGAGTGCATTGATGTCCGTAATGAACACCAGGAAACCGGCCAGCGTCTGCTTCCCGCCGAGACCCAGCGCGAATTCATTAGCTTGCTTGATCAGGTTCACCTGATCGTTGCCGACGGCGGCCAACCCGATGACGCGGGCGCCGGAACTGCGCGCTGAAACGATCTGCGACGAAAAGTCGGTGGCGCCAAGCGGGAAATTGGCGGAGCCGATGACGCTGCCGCCGGCCGCCTCGATCACGCTGGTCGCCTCCGCCTGCAATGCGTGGCCAAAAGAATAATCCACGGTGATGAAGAACCATTTCTCGCCGCCGCCGGTGACCGCCGCTTTCGCCGTTGCGCTGACCATCGAATGTGTGTTGTCCGCCCAATGAGTGCTTATCGGCGCGCAACTCTTGCCGGTGAAGTCGTTGACCACCGCCGCGTCGATCATGACGGAACGGATTTTCTCCCGGGCGATCTGCTGCACCGCGGCAGCGATGGGAGTCACCGGCAGGTCGCAGATCACGTCGACGCCGGAATCATACCACTCGCGGGCGATGGAGGCGGCGATGTCGGGCTTGTTGCGGGTGTCCGCGCTGACGATCTCGATTCGTTTCCCAAGCGCCGAGCCGCCGAAATCCTTCGCCGCCAGTTGTGCCGACAGGACAGAGCCTGCGCCTCCGGAATCCGCGTACGGACCGGTCTGGTCGGTCAATACGCCGATGGTGATCGCGTCGTTTTGCGCGGCCCGGGCGAACCGCGACAGACCGGCCGCCGCCATACCGGCCGCCATTGCGCCGCGCCTGCCGAGCATTGGAATTGTCATGATGTTTCCCCTGTGTCCTGGTTTCGCTTTACTGCCGCAGCGGACCTCCTCCGCTGCCGCGCACCGGTATGACCGGAACCGCCACGGGGCGGGTGAACGCCGCGCGGGTGATCAAAAGCGCCTTCATGCCCCATCCCGCCAGCGCCGCCAACGCGCCGCCGGCGCAGGCCAGCAGCAGCGAGACCCCGGGAAAGCCCGCGAGTGCCGGCGCGAGCGCGATCATCACCGGCGAAACAAGTTGCGCACCCCTGGCCAGACGCCCCGCTTGCGTATCGAAGATGGCAAGGCTCCGCGCCGAACCCGGCGTCCGCGCGAGGCCGGCGCGATAGGCCAGCCATGCGCCTTCCCGCAGCAGGCCGGAGAACAGCGCGAGCCCCAGCCAGGGAAGGGTTCGGGCCCCGGCGAGCAGATAGAGTCCGCTGCCCTCGGCCAGGCCGGTGGCGAGGAGGAAGGGCACGATCTCCTTCTGTCTCCACGCCGGAATGCCCCGGGCGGCGCGCAGGATATGCGCCTGGCAGAACAAGAAGCCGCAGGCCAGGGCCGCCGCCGCCAGCGCCGCGATCGGGCTGGCCAGCGCGACGGCAATCAGGCCCGTCGGTATCAATGCGCCCGCGACGATCGACTCCCGCGTCATCCAGGAGGTGTGCGGGTGAAAGAAGACGTTGAGTGCGCGCCAGGGCTTGCCGATTTCCAGCCAGACCAGGGACAGGCCGATCATAACGGAAAGCAAACCGATGGCGAGGGCGAGGCGGAAGGGGGCGCCGGAGACGGCGGCCAGCGCCGCGGTAACGATCAGTCCCGCCCCGGTGCCGCCGAAGACGAAATTGCCCGCCGCCCGCAGGTCCCAGTTGCGCTGGTGCGGAGATGCCAGGGAGCGGTTCATGCGGGGACGCGCTCACCGTCATGGCCCGGCTTGTCCGGGCCACCTGTCGCGGCACGTACTGGCAAAGGTGGCCCGGACAAGCCGGGCCATGACGAAGGGGGACAGTACCACCCAACCAGCTTCGTCTCGTTTCTTCCCCGCCCGGGCGTCATAGCGTTCCCTTGTCCCAGATGTAGTAGAACCCGGGTTCCGTCCCCTCGCTTTCATGCATCCGGAACGACTTGTTCTCCGCCAGCAGGCTCGCCACCGGCCCGAACGCGTCGTCGATATCGCCGAAACTCAGCGCGCCGGAGATGCAGTTGTTGACACACAGCGGCGTCGCTTCCGGGTCCTGCCCCGGCACCAGCCCGCGCGCCGTGCCCGCATCGATACGGGCGGCGCAGAAGGTGCACTTGGTGGCGACCCCGAGCGACTTGCTCTCCGCCCGCGCAGCCTCCGCTTCCGTCGGCTGATCGCCGAAGGCGAAACCTGCAGCACCATCCACCAGGCTGCGGGCGTCGTACGGGCACGCCATGATGCAATAGCTGCACCCGATGCACAGGTTGTAATCCACAGTAACGATCCCGTCCGGCCGCTGCCGCGTCGCCGTGGACGGGCAGACCTCCAGGCATGGCGGATGCGCACAGTGCTGGCAGCCAACCGGCACGAACACCCGATGGACGTCCGGATAGGTGCCCGTCTCCAGATCGAGCACCCGCCGCCACTGCACCCCCGGCGGCGTGCCGTTGCCCTCCTTGCACGCCGCCGTGCAGGTCTGGCACCCCACACACCGCCGCAGATCGGCCACCATCACATAGCGGGTCATGCCGGAACCCCCTTGAGCGCACCTATTTTCCGCACGGAGACGCGCACCACGTCGGCGCCGGAGCCGGTGGCGTCAGTCAGCGCCAGCGACATCGGCACGACGGTGTTCAGGGACGGGAACGCCAGGTCCTTGGCGTAGGGTGTTTTCCAGTGATCCCACTGCCCGGGCAAGACGACCGTGTCCGGGCGGCAGCCTTGCACCGGTTCCGCTCGCCCGGTCGTTACGCTGACCGGCGAACGAACCTCCACCCGGTCGCCGGCCTTGATGCCGAGGCGGGCGGCGGTCGTGGCGTTCATGATGACAGCACCGTGCCCGCGCATGTTACCGGCCACCTCGTTCATGAGTGGAATGCCGGCGTTGTTGCCGGTAGTATACTGCATCGACTTGGTGGTGATGCCCCACAGCGGATAGTCATCCGGATCGCCGCCCTGGTCGCGCACCGACTGCGCCCAGCGCTCCGGCACATCATGCCATTGCGGGATCGCCACGTATTCGTCGAGCTGACTGTCCCACCAATGAATGTCATGCTCGTGCAACCGACGCCCGAGTTCCTCGCCCGTGCGCAGCAGCCGCTCCTGATACGGCAGCTCGAAACGCAGCCCGAGCCGTTTCATCGTCGGATACAGATACCAGTCCTCGCGCTTGAACGGCACGACGTAGTGGCCGTGCTGCTTGAACCAGTCGAGGTCGTGGATGTCCGCCCCGCCGCTGAGTTCCGCGGTCGCCGCCTTGCACACCGCATTCCAGATCGTATCGACATCATGCACTTCGCCGGTGGAAAGGCTGAAATCATACCCCTCGCCCTTCAACGGCGCCCCGGCCGCGCCCTTGTTCAGCGCGGCGTTGTAACGTTCGAGCAATCCCGCGCGGCGGGCGAGTTCAGTCGATATCCAGGTGAAATCCAGCGCCTCCCCGCGCGGCGGGATCGCCGGGGCGCGCAACGCCACGCCGCAATGCTGCCAGTGCTGCTCGACGAATTTCGTGCCGCCGATGCGGATGAGCTGAGTGCTTTCCAGGTCCGTCGCATCCGGCAGCAGGATGTCCGCCATGTGGTTCGTTTCGTCGTATGTATAGGCGAACGCCACGATGAACGGCATGCGCGCCATCGCCTTGGACAGCTCCGCCGTGTTCCAGAACGAAATCGCCGGGTTGGTGCGGAAGGCAAACCAGATCTCCGGCAGCGGCGGCTGCGGCCATTCCTTCGGCGCATCCTTGGCGAACATCCATGCCAGATGCGTCGGCCCGAGCGCCTGCGCCCACGGCCCGTTCCCGACGATCGGCACCAGCGTGCGATGCGCGTTGCGCCCGCCCGGCTTCGACAGCCAGGAGTTGCGCCCGGTCGGGTTGAAATTCGCGTTCATGAAGCCGTCTTCGCCCGGCTTGACGCTGAGAAGGCGGTTTTCATGCGGCCGGTTGATCCGGACGGTCGTGCCCAGCGTGCCGCCCGGCACCTCCAGCGCGCCCACCAAGGTGGCGAGCATGGTGCGCGCCCAGCAGCATTCATAGGCGCCCCAGCCGTTGTTGACGGTCTTGCCGAGGGTGACCGCGACGGGACGGAACGGCAATGTTTCGCCATCGATCTCGATCGTCTCGCCGACACAGGCGGCGTCCAGATATTCGCGGGCGATGCGGCGGATGGTTTCGGCAGGAATATCACAGATCTTCGCCGCCCATTCGGGGCTGTACCCACTGACGGCATCCGCCATGGCGGTAAAGGCGGTGCGCGCCTCGACATTGTGCCAGGCACGGCGCTCCTCGTCGGGACCGCGGGTCACCGCTTCGGCGACAACGGCGCGGCCTTCCAGGATCGGGTGCAGGCCCTCGGTATCGAAAGGCACCGGGCCGCCCGTGGCCTCATCCCACACCAGCGGCGCGCCGGAGTCCGGATCGCGCAGGTAATAACCATCCGGCCCAACCAGGTACGGCGATGCGGTGCGGTCGCGCAGGAACGGCAGATCGAGCGCGGTCCGTTCGTGTTCGAACAAAATCGTATGAACCAGCGACAGCAAAAAAGCCGGATCCGTCTTCGGCCTGATCGGCACCCATTCCGCCGAGCAGGCACCCGTGGCGGACAGATGCGGCTCGATCTGGACTCGTTTCACCCCGCGAATGCGCGCATCGGCATGGCGCCGGACGGCGCAAACTCCACCGGAAACTTCAGCGTTGAAGCCGCAGGAAATGATGTAACGGGTGTGCACCGTATCCGCGCAGACAGTAAAGCCGCGATGCCAGAACTCGCCGTAGAGATGTTCCGAATGCGTGCATTTCACCCCCTGCCCGGACCCGAAACTGTAGTCTATCGGCCCCCAGGCGAAAAGAAACGCCGGAAATGTACCCATGTAGCTTTGCGGCGTGCCGCCATGGCCGAACGTTGCGGCGACGCGCGGCAAGCCGGCATCGTCCAACAACCCGCGCGCGCGGATATCGTTCAGCCGCGCGGCGATGGTGTCGAGCGCCTCGTCCCACGAAATCGGCACGAACCCCGGATCCTCGCCGCGCGCCTTGCGCGGATTGGTTCGTTTCATCGGCGTCAAAACGCGGTGCGGGTTGTAGGTTTTCTGCACCAGCCCGAACGCCTTGACGCAGACACGCCCGAGGCCGGGGTGGATGGTCTCGGCGGCGTGGCAGGGGTCGATGCGGGTGGCGACACCGTTCTCCACCCGCACCGTCATCAGGTCCGGCCCGGCGACGCAGTTGTAGCAGAAGCTGGGGACTTCTTTGAAGGTGGTGTTTGCCGCGGTCATAGCGGTGCCTCCCCGGGAAGCCGGCTTGGGCGACCAGGCGGGCCGGCTACCGCCCCCGTGTCACGGCCGGGCCTGGCCCCATAGCTATCAGGATAAGCCGCGGCCGGAGAAAAGTTTGGCCGAGGCGTCGTTCGCTCCTCGTCGTGGCCCGGTTGAACCTTGTCCGGGCCACCTGTCCCGACACGTGCGGCCATAGGTGGCCCGGACAAGCCGGGCCATGACGAGTGGGGAGAATGCCATGCTCCGCCCGGTGCTGGACCTGTCGATCCCTTAAGCATCCCCCGCCCCCTCACGCTTTCCGCCGCAGGTCGCGCACCCGGATCGCCTTCCCCAGCGACCGCGGCAGCGCACCGAACTCCCGCACCAACACCCCCGCGGAGATGCCAATCAGCGACTTGATGCGATGGCCGATCTCCGCTTCGAGATCGGGGTAGACGGAGGGATCGATGATCGGCTCCGCCTCCACCTCCACCGTCATCCGGTCCATCGTGCCATGCGTTTCCAGCACCAGTTGATAGTTCGGACTGACCCCCGGCAAGCCGACCAGCGCCGCCTCCACCTGCGTCGGATAGACGTTCACGCCGCGCAGGATGATCATGTCGTCGCTGCGCCCGGTGATCCGCATGATCCGCACATGGCTGCGTCCGCAGGCGCAGGTCGCGCGCTCCAGCCGGGAGATGTCGCGCGTCCGGTAGCGGATCATCGGCAGCGCCTCCTTGGTCAGCGTGGTGATGACCAGTTCCCCGGCCTCGCCGTCCGGCCGCCGTGCCCCGGTATCGGGATCGACGGTCTCGAAGATGAAATGGTCCTCCCAGCCATGCAGGCCGGCCCCCGCTTCGCACTCGGCCGCCACACCCGGCCCGAGCACCTCGGACAGGCCGTATGTGTCGCGCGCGACGATCCCGAGGCGGGACTGAAGTTCGGCCCGCATCCCGTCCGACCATGGTTCGGCGCCGAACATGCCCAGCCGCAATGGGCCGCCGCGCAGATCGACGCCCTCGCGCTCTGCCACCTCGGCGATGGTCAGCGCATAGGACGGCGTGGCGCACAGCACGGTGGCGGCAAAATCGTGCAGCAGGACGATCTGCCGCTCGGTGCCGCCGCCGGAGGCGGGGACGACGGTCGCACCCAGCCGCTCGACCCCGTCATGGAAGCCGAGGCCGCCGGTGAACAGGCCGTAGCCGTAGGCATTGTGGATCAGGTCGTCCGGCCGCGCCCCGCCGGTGGCGAGGCAGCGCGCCATCAGCTCCGCCCAGGTGTCGAGGTCGCCGCGAGTGTAGCCGACGACGGTGGGCCGCCCGGTGGTGCCGGAAGAGGCGTGCAGGCGGAGGACCTGCGTGCGCGGCACGGCGAACAGCCCGAACGGGTAGGCATCGCGCAGATCGGACTTCAGGCTGAACGGGAACGCGGCGAGGTCGTCGAGCGAGCGCAGATCCTCGGGCCGCACCCCGGCCGCGTCGCACTTCGCGCGGTATGGGGCGACGAGGTCATATGTGCGGCGTAGGATTGCGCGCAGGCGGTCGAGTTGCAGCGCCGAGAGCGCGTCGCGCGACATGGTCTCGATGTCGGGCTGGAAGCGATAGGGCGGCGTGATGATGGCGGGGGCGGCAACCTCGTCGGCGGGGTCGGGGCATTGGCCGTTCTTCGTCATGGTGGGCGTAGGCCCACCATCCACGCCTTGCGGTGCCGGCTGGCCCAAAGGCGTGGATGGCGGGCCTTCGCCCACCATGACGGCGGTGGGCGGCGGCGCGCCCGGTCGAACGTCCGAGGGGGATCGAGAGCCGGCCACGCCTGCATAACGCCCCAGCGCGGCCAGCCGTTCATCCACATGCGCCTGAATCGTCACGATTTCCTCCGCCGAAAGATGCCGATACTTGCCAATTCCCGACAAATAATCCGTGACCGGCCGAGGACGATCGACCGGGCGGGTGAAGCGGATGCCGTCGCCGGGCGTGAATTCCCACAACGGATGAAAATTCGTCTCCACCCCCAGCCGCGCGACTTCCGTCGTCATCGCCGTCGGAAACCGCCAGCCGGACGGGCATGGTGCATACACATGCAGATACGCGAACCCCGTCCGCGACACCTCGATCGCCTTCTCCAGTTTGGCGTAATAGTCCTCCAGGAACGCCGTCGAAGCGGTGGCGACGTAGGCCGGATTGTGCATCATCATCACCAGCGGCAGGTTTTTCGCCTCCTCCTTCTTCCCGTGCAGCGCGGGGCCGACGGGCGTGGTGGAGGTCCAGGACCCGAGCGGCGTGCTGCCGGAGGCCTGCATGCCGGTGTTCATGTAGCCTTCGTTATCGACGCAGATGAACAGGATCGGATCGTTGCGCGACGCCGCGCCGGACAGCGACTGGAATCCCGCATCCGCCGTGCCGCCATCTCCGGCCAGCGCCAGGGCGGTCACCTCCCGCCCCTGCCGGCGGAACTGCCGCTGCATCCCCGCCAGCATTGACGCTGTATTGGTCAGCAGCGGATGAAATATCGGCACTTTCGCGCCGGTGCGGCCGTTGTAGCCGACAGTGCCCATGCCCGGTATGCAGCCGGGCGGCGCCGCGACCACCACCTCCGGCCCGACTTTGCGCAGCGTGTGGCGGATCAGCAGTTCGGAATGGCAGCCCTGGCAGGCGGCGAGGCCGGGGACAAACAGATCCTCGCGCGCGCCGTGCGTGTTGTAGAGGTCCGCGGCGGTGCGCCATTGCAGCGCCCCGGTCGGGCAGGCCCGCACACAGGCCGGATCGCCATCGCAGGTATCGCATTTGGCGACATGCCCGGCTTCAGCCTCATAGGTGATGCCGCCATAGGCGCAGCCGGCGGTACACAGCAGGCAGTTGACGCAGCGCTGATCGTCCCACTCCACCACGCCGGTGACCGGGTGCTTAGCCAGCGCCCCGGCCGGGCAGACCATCGCGCATTCCGGCGAGCCGCATTGCCGGCACAGCGCCAACTCCGCCGCCGGACCGTCCGCCAGACCGGGCAGGATGCGCAGCCGGGGCTGCGATTTCGCTTCGGCGCAGACAGCCATGCAGTCGCCGCAGCCGTCGCAGAGTTCGCCGCGGAACGAGATGGTGTTGAAACTGAAGCCCATGGCCGCGTCCCCCTTTGCGTCTATTCAGCGCCGGCGGCCGAAACAACGTCATGGCCCGGCTCGTCCGGGCCACCTATCCCGGCACGTGCCGCGAGAGGTGGCCCGGACAAGCCGGGCCATGACGTGACAGGGGCCATGACACGGGATCCTTGCATGCGTGCTCCCTCCTATCGCCACAGCCGCGACATCAGCATCCGGCCGGTCTCGCAGGGCTGCTCGACGAATCGTTGCTTGACCGGCGCAAGATCGATTTGCCGCAAAATCAGTTCGCACAGAATCCCCGCATCCACCGTCAGGTTCACCGCGGCCATCCCAAGCAGGCGGTCCTCCCGGAATGCGATGCGCCGATAGGCACCGGCGCCGGGATCGCGCTGCGTGAAAATCTCCACCCCGGGGTCCGGTTCTCCGGCAACTCCGCTGCCAACCGAGATCGCCGATTGGCCGAAGAAACAATACGTGTTGCGCGGCACGCTGCCGCGATACGGCGTCAGCGCCGCGTCGCCGGCCATCGCCATCCCGGCGGTGCGGCCCTGCGCAACGGCCTCGGGCAGGATCCCGGCAACGGCGGTGCCGGGACCCGGAAAACAGGGCGCCTCCGCCACGTCCCCCGCTGCCCAGACCGACTCAGCGCTGGTCCGCATCGTCGCATCGACCAGGATGCCGCGGCCGGTGGCGATGCCGGAGCCGGCCAGATAGCCGAACTCCGCCCGCACACCCGTCGCCACCAGCAGCAGGTCGGCTTCCAGCTCCGCGCCGTCATCCAGGGTCAACCGGCAGCCCGCACCGTCGGGGGCGGCCGACACCGCGGTCCGGCCGAAGCGGAACGCCACGCCATGCGCCGTGAAGCTGCGTTCGATGTATCCGGCCGCCTCGTCGTCGAAGTAGCTCGGCAGCACCTGGTCGCGCGGCTCGATGACGGTCACCGCCACGCCGCCTGCGGCCAGGTTTTCGGCCGCGTGCATGCCGATCAGCCCGGCGCCGAGGACGACCGCGCGGTGAGCAGTGCCGATGGCGTCGCGCAGCGCCAGGCTGTCGTCCAAAGTGCGCAGCCGGTAGGACCGCACCGAGTCCATCCCGGCGATGGGCGGGACCGAAGGCGCGGCGCCGGTCGCCAGCAGCAGCTTGCCATATTGCCAGAGCGTGCCGTCTTCCAGTTCGACGGTATTCGCCTCCGGCCGCACCGACGCCACCGTCGCCTCGCGCTGCAGGCGGACGCGTTGCTCCGCGAAGAACGCGTCGTTGCGCAGTGTCACCCTACCCGGGGCGGAGCGGCCCGAAACGACATAGGGCAGCAGCGTCGGCGAATAGGGCAAATGCCGATCACGGGTGAGCACGGTGAGAGAGGCGGCGGGGTCTTGCAGGCGGATGGCGGAGATTGCCTCCAGCGCCGCGTGCGAACTGCCGACGATCAGGTAGTCGGTCGCGTTCATCGCCCCGCTCCTTCCCCGCGCGCGTTGAGCCACACCGTCTCCGGAGTCATCGGGCTCGGCCCGGCCTCCAGCGCCCGGATCGTGCCGTCGATGACCCGCGCAAAATGCTCCTCAGTCAGATCGGCTCCCGCCAACCCGCCGATGAATGACAGCACCGGGATGGTTCGGCCGGTGCGGTAAAGGGCGCCCAGCACCTCCTGGCACACCGGACCGCAATTCCAGCCGAACGACACCGAGCGATCGACCACGCCGAGCGCCCGCACCTTGGCTGCCGCATGCACGAATGCCTCGAGCGGGAAAGGCCGAAAGGTCTTGATGCGGATGACCCCGGCGGCGATGCCCCGCTCCCGCGCCGCGTCCACCGCGTCCTTGGCGGCGCCGCTCATGCTGCCGATGGTCACGATGGCGATGTCGGCGCCGTCCAGGCGGTATTCCTCCACCAGCGGCGCATACCGCCGGCCGAACGCCTCCGCCCAGTCGGCATGCACATCGGCGATGACATGCAGCGCCGCCTGCATGCCGCGGCACTGGCTCTGCCGGTAGGCGGCGAACACCGCCGCGCCCTCGGCATCCGCCCCGCCGGTCAGCGGATCGACCGCCATCGGGCGGTCGGGGTCGAGCGCGGTGTGCCAGTTGACGTTCTTCGGGCCGAGGAAGGCGTCCACCGCCGGCTGTTCCGGGATCTCCACCCGGGCGACGCCATAGGACAAATAATTGCCGTCGTGGTTGATGTTGACCGGCAGCATCACCTCCGGGTGCTCGGCGATGCGGTAGGCCATGATGACGGTATCCAGCACCTCCTGCGCCGACTCGCAGAACATGTGGATCCAGCCGGCATCGCGCACCGTCATGACGTCCTGCTGGCCGCCCCACACGCATTGCGGGCTCAGCATGTCGCGGTTGACCAGGGACGCCACCATCGGCAGCCGCAGCCCGGGGGTGCGGATATACGGCTCGAACATGAAGGCGAGGCCGGGGCCGCAGGTTGCGGTGTAGGTGCGCGCCCCGGCCAGGCAGGCGCCTTGCAGCGCCGACAGCACGCTGTGCTCACCTTCGAGGTTCATCAGTTCGGCGTCGAGTTCGCCCTCGGCGATGAATTTCGAAAGGTATTCGACCAGCGACGACTGCGGCGTGATCGGGTAGACCGCGACAACGTCCGGGCGGGACAGTTTTACGCCGATGGCGGCCGCCTCGTTGCCATCGCAGACGGCGATGCGGGACATGTTGTTCATGCCGCGGCCTCCTCGACCATGGAGATGGCGCGGTGGGGACATTCCTGCGCGCAGATGCCGCAGCCTTTGCAGGCGGCGAGGTCGATGTCGAACCACGCGGCTTTCTCGACGACGCACTGCACCGGGCAATACAGCCAGCAGACCGCGCATTTGACGCAGCGGTCGCGCGCCACCACCGGGCGCATCGCCCGCCAGTCGCCCGCCAGCATCTTGCTCAGCTCCGTCGCCACCGGGCTGAGATCGGACGGCACGGCGGACATGTCGGGGCGCGGGCGGCTCATGCGACGGGCTCCGGTGCGAGGACTTCGGTTTCAGCGTAGCCGCGTTCCATCGCCCGGCGGTTCTGCGCCAGGCCGGCGTCGCGGAATTCCCCGAATTCAAGCGCGCCCATCAGAGAGTCCAGCGACACCAGGCCGGTGGTTCGGGCGAAGGCGCCGAGCATGATCGTATTGGTTATCGGCTTGCCGAAAATCTCCAGCGCGATGCCGACGGCGTCGCACAGGCCGAGTGTTTCCAGCGCGGCCGGGCGGGCGATGGCCTCCGGCCGCAAACTGCTGGCCTGCACCAGTGTGCCGCCCTGTTTAAGACCGGCGAAGATATCGACCATGCGCGGCAACGTCGGATCGATGCAGATCACGCAGTCCGGCCGATAGATGTTGGTCAGGGCGCGGATTTCCCGGTCATCGACGCGCAGGCAGGCGGACACCGGGGCGCCGCGGCGCTCGAAGCCGAAACTGGGGATGGCGACGACGTATTTGCCTTCATCGACGAACGCCTGCGCCAGGATCGAGGACGCGAGCACCGCCCCCTGCCCGCCCCGGCCATGGATGCGTATTTCATACATCGGTGCGGCCCTCCCCGGGCCTATCCGGCAGCTGCCTTCGCGGCCTTGGCCGCGGCGCGCTGCTTCGCCTTGGCGATATCGACGATGAACCGGGTATGGCGGCCGCTGGCGATCTGCTCGACCTCGTCACGCGCGATGACATCCAGGACGATCCGCCGGCCTTCGACGCTGGCGATGGTGACGGTGACTTTGACCTGCATGCCGAGCGGCGTGGCGGCGGAGTGTTCGAAGTCGGCCGCCACGCCGACGGAGTCCTCACCCGGATCGCAGTGCTCCAGCAGCAGGTTGCGGCAGGTGAACTCGATGTCGCGCAGGACCTCGGGCGTGGCGTAGATGCGCAGGTCCTCGCCCATGAAGTCGATGGTGCGGCGGCGGTCGATGGTAATCGATTCCGTGCGCGTGAGTCCGGGAAGCAGTGTCTGCTTCATCTTGTGGTCCCCTCCGGTCCGGTAGAGCGCGCTTCGTGCGTCTCCGGTATTCTTGGCCTTTGGATAGCGAGGTTTATTCGCAGAAAGGCGTACCGCTTTACCGGTTTGCCGGCTTGAAGCGGACGGGCGGAGCATCCACACGGATAGGCCCCGGATGCATTGATCTGAATCAATTTCCCGCACAAGGTCAGGCGTGGCGGGAGCGGTTCGCCGCCTGGTCGTGCGACCCCGCATCCGCCATGGCCCTCCGCCAAGGCGACGCCCTGGACTTACCGCTTCGGCCGGACAGCTTCCTAAAACCGTCATGGCCCGGCTTGTCCGGGGTTGTCCGAGCCGCCTATGCCAGCAGGTGCCGCTATGGGTGGCCCGGACAACAAGCCGGGCCATGACGTAAACGGTGGCGCCAACCGATTCGATCAATTTTGGGCGTCGTCTAACCCGCCCGCCACAGCCTGACGAAATCCTCCAGCTCCCCGGCGCCGAGGTCGGACACCGCCCAGAACGTCATCCCGCCCTCGCTCCAATGGACGAAATTGTAGCCGCTGCGGCTGCCCGAGTCCGGCCCGCGGCCCGAACGCCCGTCGTCCGGCCAGACATACACGTCGATCAGGTGCTGGCGCCGCTGGTAGATCAGCGCCGCGACCGGACGTCCGGCCAGGTAGTCCAGACGGCCGCCGGCAAGCGGAAACCCCTCCGCCTTGAAGTCCTTCACCGGTGGCGCGAAGTCGAGCCGCCCGTCGAACCACGGCTTCACTGTGTGCTGGTCGGTGGATACCACATCCATCAGATGCCCGGGCTGCAGTGCCCGGATGTGATCGGACACCACCGCCTCGGGCAGCCCGCCGCCCCGTGGCACCAGAAGCAGCAGCGCCAGGCACGCCGCCACCGCGAAACCCCCGCCGATCGGCAGCATCGGCCCGAGACCGAGCCGAGGCAGCCGGCGCCACCGCGGCAGCGGATTGTCGTTGGCCGGCTGTGCCGCGGCGGCAACCCGGCTGAGGACCGCCGCCCGCAGCGAGTCCGGCGCCTTGTGATACGGCACCTCCTGCCGGATGCGGCCCGACAGGCCGATCAGTTGCGCCTGTAGCGTGGCGCAGGACGGGCAATGATCCAGATGCACGGCCACCGCCGCCGCCTCGCGCGGCGACAGTTCCCCATCCACGTCGGCCTGGACCAGCAGCCGCATCTCGGCACATGTGTCGTCGTTCATGGTAAATCTCCTCCGGCCTGCTGGCCGAACAGGGCCCGGCGCGCGCGCCAGAGCCGCGACATGACGGTCCCGATGGGCACGCCGGTGATTTCGGCGACCTGTTTGTACGAAAGCTCCTCGAGTTCATGCAGCACGAGGCATTCCCGCAGCTCCGCGGGAAGGGCTGCCAATGCCTCGTCAAGGCGCGCGTAGCCTTCGCGCCGATGCAAGGCGGCCTCCGGGTCGTCGGCGGTGTCGGCGATCTCGCTGTGTTCCGTGGCGCCGTCATCAAGGCTGGCGGCGGCCCCCTGCCGCCGCGCGGCCAGCAGCGAGAGGGCCGAATTGCGCACGATCCGCAGCAGCCAGGCCCGCGCGTCGCCGCCCTTGAAGGAGGCGAAATAGCTCAAGGCGCGCACGGCCGCGTCCTGCACCGCGTCCTCGGCCAGCACGGGGTCGCGCACCAGCCAGCGGGCGAGGTTGTACGCGGCGTCCAGGTGGGGCAGAATGACCTGCTCGGCCGTTGCTGGCCCGGGCGGAAGCGGCGGATCCATGCGAGACCTCGAAGCGGGTGTCAGCGGCCGCAGTTTCATGGCACGCGGCGTCCCGCCGTCAGCGGCTGCGCGCCCGGGAGCATGCCGGCGAGGACCGCGTCCTTGCGGACGAAATGATGGTGCAAAGCCGCCGCGGCGTGCAAGCCGATGAGCAGCAGCAGCGCGATGGCGGTCCAGCCATGCAGTTGAAAGATGTCATGAGCCAGCGGTTTGTTGACGGGAAGCGGCCCGGGCAGGGCGATACCGCCGAACAGCACGACGCGGTCCCCGTGCAGCAGGCTGGCCGCAAGCCCGAGCAGCGGTTGCAGGCCAAGCAGCGCATACAGCAGGATCGTCGTGGCCCGGGCGGCGACGCGCTGAACCGGCGGAAGCCCGGGCGGCAGCCGCGCGATGCGGGTCCGCTGGCGTGCCGCAAGGCGTATCAACGTGATCAACAGAATCGTCATGCCCAAAGAACGGTGAAGCATGACCAGCCATGCCGCCTGGTCCCGGCTGCCGGCGCCGTCGATCATCCATGCGGCGAGGCAGGCGCACAAGAGTAGTATCAGAGTGGTCCAGTGTATCGCCTGCATGACTCCGGAGTATCCAGGTGATTCGGCCGTGCGGCCTGCCGCGTCGCGGTAGATCGAGTCCGATGTCGCGGTGTCGGTGTTCATATGGATTCTCCGTGTCATGATGGGGTGCCAGGTCAGCGGTGAAGACCCGTCGGGGCGCGGCCATGATCGCGATCAAAGTCATAGCCGGACGTGTCCCCATAGCTGTCAAGATTAAGGGGTGTGGCGGGGCAAGGCATTCTTCCAGGTCGTCATGGCCCGGCTTGTCCGGGCCACCTGTCGCGGCATGTGCTGGCATAGGTGGCCCGGACAAGCCGGGCCATGACGGCGAAGGAACAACCTGCACGGCCGTGACACAGCCCGCCTACCGCACCACCACCGTGCCCTGCATCCGCGGATGCAATGAACAGAAGTAATGATACGTGCCCGGCGTATCGAACACCCGGGAAAACACGTCGCCGGTGTCGAGCGCCGCTGACCGGAACGCCATCTTCCCGGCCGCGTCCGTAACGGTATGCGGAATGTCGTCCCGGTTGGTCCAGGTCACCCTGGTGCCGGGCGAAACCACCAACGCCTTTGGCGCGAAGGAGAAATTGTCGATGTTCACCACCGGCGGGTCGCCCATCGCCGCGGACATCGCGGCGCCCGCAACAAGCGGCGTTGCAAGCACCGCGGCAAGCAAAATCACTGTGCGAATCCTCATGATGAATCCTCCTTCTCAGGCGCCCAGCGGCGTATCGACGATCGCGAGCTGCGCGCTGCCGCGGACCTGCCGCACGCTCGTTACGCCCAAAGCCGATCGCAATTTCTCAGGTGGAACGTCCTTGATGGGCCCCGGACCCGAAGCCGCCCCGGGCGCCGGCTGCGGAAACGCCGTGGAGCGTGCGGTGTGGAAGGCGACGTTGCCCTCGACCTTCTGCATCACCTGGTGGATATGTCCGTTCAGCACGGTCACCGAGCCGAAACGCTTAAGATACGACAGCGCCTGCGCGCCGTCATCGGTGCCCCAGCCCCAGTCCTGATACACCGTCCAGAGCGGAATATGCGCCAGCACGACGACCGGCTGGCTGGCCGAACGCCCGCTCAGGTCCTTCTTCAGCCAAGCAAGCTGGTCATCGCCGAGATTGCCGAGACCGCCGGACTTCAGATTCTGCACGTTGTTCAGGCCGACGAAATGCACGCCCTGCCGGTCGAAGCTGTAATACCCGCGGGCGGCGCCCTTGGTGAAGCGCGCAAAGAACGACTTGCCATCGTCGTCGAGCACGTCGTGCTCACCCGGCACATAGTGGGTCTCCAGGCCGGCGCCCCTGATGATCTGTTCCGCGGTATCGAACTGCGCGGGGCGCGAAAGCTGGCTGACATCGCCGGTGTGCACCAGCAGCGAAGCGTTTTCCCTGATCTCGGCAACACGGTCCACCGCTTCCTTCAGTGTCGCGGCGGTGTCGGTGTTCGGCGCCTTGGCAAAACCGATATGGCTGTCGCTGATCTGCACGAATGTCAGGTCGCCGCCCGCCGGCGTGGCCGCCATGGCGCCGCCGCCGAGCAACGCCGAGCGCGGCACGCCGCCGCTGACCGTCCACACCACGCCGGTGCCGGCCCAGAGCATGCATTTGAGAAAGCCTCGCCGATTCTCGCCGGCGCTATCTTCGGTCTGTCCTGTCATCGCGATCTCCTTTGACTGCTTGCGGTGTATTGACCGGAGGGCGGAGCGGTTTATTCGCCGCCGCGGCGAATTATTTTTCTTCGCCCGCGATGGCGCGCTCGCGAATAGACGGACCGGCGGCCAGGTCTTCACCATGCCGGCGCAAAACAGCGCGGCCTCTCCGCAGATCATTGCGGACTGTATGAGGAGACTGATGATGAACTTCGCAGCAATCAGCCGCGCCGCCTTTGCGGCACTCTGCCTGACCGCGGCCCTCGCCCCGGTGGCCAATGCCGCCATCTCGGGCAGGCCCGCGACGACCCACCGCGCCGGCCCGTACGACAACATCGGCAACGGGCCCCAGCAGTCCGGCATGGAGGGCGGCGGCGGCTGAGCCGCCCGCTTCCGCATCGGCAGGAAGGCGGGTTCCATCGGCCTTCCTGTTACCTTCCCCGGTTGTTTTCCACCGGCATCGGCCGGATGCTGCGGCCCATGTCCGGCTCCCCGTCCCGCATCCGCCTCGGCGCGGTCCTCGGCATCAACCAGATGTTCTCCTGGGGGATGACCTTCTACCTGCCGGCGGTCATCGCCGGTTCGGCCGCCGCGGACCTCGGTCAGCCGGAGGTCACCATCCTCGGCGCCTTCTCCTGGGCGCTGCTGGTCGCCGGCTTCTTTGCCCCCCGCGTAGGCCGCTGGATCGATCGGCATGACGGACGCACCGCGCTGCTCGCCAGCATCCCGGTCATCGCCTCGGGGCTGGCCGTGCTCGCCGCCGCGCCGGGGCTGACGGTCTGGTTCGCCGGATGGACCATCATCGGCACGGGCATGGCGATGGGACTGTACGATACCGCCTTCGCCACCGCCGCCGGACGGCTGGGCCAGGAGGCCGGCTCGGCCATCACCGGCATCACCCTGGTCGCCGGTTTCGCCAGCACGGTGTTCTGGACCCTCGGCGCCGCGCTGATCGGAGGGTTGGGCTGGCGCGGCCTGCTGCTGGTGTATGCCGCGCTGATGCTGGCTGTGAACCTGCCGATGGTGTGGCTGCTGGTGCCCCGCGCTCCGCCCCGCCCGCGGCCCCGGGGCGCCGCCGCCGCCACGCCCCGCTCCGCCGCGGAGAAGCGCACGGTGCTGCTGCTGGGCAGCTTCTTCGGGCTGCGCTGGTTCATCACCTCGGCCATCGCGGTGCATGTGCTGCCGCTGTTCACCGGCCTCGGCCTGAGCCGCGCCGAAGCCGTCGGCATCGCCGCGCTGATCGGCCCCGGGCAGGTCGCCGGGCGGATCCTGGAGTGGAGCATCGGCCCGCGGGTGAACCTGCTGCTGCGCGCCCGCCTCGCCGCGCTGCTGTTTCCGCTCGGGGCGCTGCTGCTGCTGCACGGGGGCGTCGCCGCCGCGACCGGGTTCGCGGTGATGTACGGCATGAGCAACGGCATCATGACGATCAACCGCGGCACGCTGCCGCTGGCGCTGTTCGGGGCGGAGGGCTACGCAGCGATGCTCGGCTGGTTGGCCGTGCCGGTGCTGCTGGGCCAGGCGCTGGCGCCGACTGTTACGGCCCCGCTGGTGGCCGCGCTGCCGGCGCTGGACGTATTCCTGCTGTGCGGAGCGGGCGCCGCGGCGGCGGTGCTGTTCCTGCTGCCGCTGCGGCTGCCGGCGGGTTAGGAAAGCTCATTTGGCTGCGTCGGCTTTCAGCGGCGGCCCGAGAAACTCGACATGCCACTGCTCTCCGAAACGATTCAGCGCCGCCTGATCCGGCTTGCCGTCGCGCATCACGTCGCCCAGGCCCTGGAAGAATGCCGTAGCATCCAGTCCCGGGAGGACCTGGATGAACTGGCGGGCCGGCTTGTCTGTGACATTGACGAAGGTATGGGCCGAACCCCCGGGGGCGGTGACGACGTCACCCTGATTCGCAATGAACCGGCGGCCGTCCACTTCAAACAGATAGCGGCCTTCCAGCACGTAGAATATCTCCGTCTCGCGATGCCGGTGCAGTGGCGGTCCGAAGCCCGGCGCATTGATTGTTTCGATCGACGTCAGAGCGCTGCCGGTCGTTTCCGGCGGCACGCGCTCAAACAACGTCAGGCCAATCGCCGGAATCGCGATCGGCTTTTCCAAGTGCGTGGAATGCAGGAAGGTAAACGACATTTTCAGGCTCCTTTTGGATGCATCACATGATCGTTTCGGTCAACAACACGTCTGTGTCGCCGCGTCCCGTTTCGTAGACGATCTCCTCAGCACCCTGGATACCCGTGCTGTCCCGCCGCTTCAGCGTGGCGCCGTCGCAGTGCAGCGTGCCGTCGATGACGAAGGCATAGACACCATGCGCGGGCGAGCGCGGCCGGTAGCGGAATGCACCCGGCCCATCGGCCACCAGCCGGGAAATCCGCGCGTCCTGCGATATCGTCACTGCACCGGCGTCGTTGCCAATCAGCGGCGTGATCCGGTTCATCCCGGCGGCCGCATCGAAGTGGCCATGCGTGTAGGTCGGCGGCAAGTAAAGCTGGTCCGGCAGAAGCCACACATAGATGGCGCGCATCGGTTCGGCATAGCGGTTGAGTTCTTCATGCAACCCGCCCGAACCAGCGGAGAACGCATAGTAATCGCCCGGGCCCAGGTCCTCGAGGCCGCCCAGCGTGTTGATGTGCGTAAGCCTGCCCTCCAGCACGAAGGCGCAGATGATGAAGTTATGGTGCGGATGCATGTTGTAGCTGCATCCCGGATGGTAGAAGGCTTCATCACCGAACACCCGGATGCGGCCGAACCCCGGGCGGCCGTCCTGATAGTCGCCGAAGTTGAAGCTTGAGAAACGGGTGATAAAGGCGTCGGGGTGGCCGCCGACATAGGACGCGGTGGCGCCGGTGGACAGGATCTTGTTGTAGCCGCGCTCATCGGCGCGCAGCACGAACGCATTGCGCATGGTGGTCTCCTGTTTTCTTGCTGGTGTGGGTCAGGCCGCGGCGCGGGGTTGCCCCTCGGCGTAGGGGATTTCGACCATTTCGAAGCGGGCTTTCGGCGTGCCGCAATCGGGGCAGACCCAATCGTCGGCAATGTCCCGCCAGCGCGTGCCGGGCGGCAACCCGTGCTCCGGTAGGCCGAGTGCTTCATCGTAGGAGAAGCCGCATCCCAGGCAGATCCAGCGTTTCAGGGCATCATCGGTCATCGCAACCTCCAGGCCGGTGGTGGATCGAAGCGTCACGCTTTACAGTAGCGCGTTACTACGACGCGTGACACGCCACGTCAAACGGCTTATCCTGCCACCCTCGACAACGTGATCACTCGGAAGGATCCCCCTTGGACGCATCGCCCGCCGCGGAATCGGTGACCAGCCTGCGCGACAGGGTGCTGCGGCGCGTGCGGGCCGACATCATCTCCGGCAACGCCGCCCCCGGCACGATGTACTCCGTCCCCGCCCTCGCCGAGGAGATCGGCATTTCGACCACGCCCGTCCGCGAGGCGTTGCTGGAATTAAGCCACCACGGTTTGATCACCCCGGTGCGCAACCGGGGCTTCCGGGTTGCGGCGACTACCCTGGAAGACCTGAAGAACGGGTTTGCCCTGCGCGAACTGCTGGAGCGGTTCGCCATGGTGAGCCTCGCCGAAAAGCGGCTGACCGACACCGAGCCGTTGCGCAGGCTGGCAGACGAGATCGCCACCGCCGTCGAGCGGATGGACAGCCGCGCCTATCTCGAGGGCGACCGCGCCTTCCACCTTGAATTGGTCTCGCGCCTGAATAATTCGATGCTGACCAAGATGATCATGGATCTGCGCGACGGGATGCGCCTGTACGGCATGGACTCGGCGGCCGGGCGGGAGCGCCAGGTCGCATCGGTCGCGGAACACTACCAACTGATCGAGATGGCGTCCGCCGGCGAGACCGATGCCATCGCAAACCTGATCGCGCAGCACATCCGAAGCTGGGAGCCTGTCTTTACCGCGGGCCTGTCCGAGCGGCTGCGTGGGACCCTGCAAGGCCGGGGGCGTTGATCAGCCCCGCATGACATCATCCTGATTGGCAATCGCGCAGCACGGGCGCGGACCGCGAAGAGACACCTCACCGCATCGTCTCGCGCACGAAGATGCGAGCGGCACGAAACAAATTGACTCGATGACTCGCGACGATTGAACCTCCGGCTCGACGTTTCTGTTGCATCTCCAACATATCCGGGAGAGTCGCGTGCCGGACATCGACTTCCTGAGTGCGGCCGATATCGCCGAACAGTATCGCAAGCGGGCGTTGTCGCCGGTGGACGTGCTCGCGGCGACCCTCGCCCGCGCCGAGGCGATCCAGCCGGCGCTGAATGCGTTCTGCCTGTTCGACGCCGAACGGGCGCGGGAAGCGGCGCAGGCCAGCGAGCAGCGATGGGCCGCCGGCACGCCGCTGTCGCCGCTCGACGGCATCCCGATCGCGATCAAGGACAACCAGGCGGTCGCCGGACAACCGGGCGCGTCCGGCAGCCTCGCGCTTGATCTGTTCCCCGCGGCGGCCGATGCGCCGCATGTGGCGCGGCTGCGCGAGGCGGGTGCGATATTCTACGCCCGCACCACGATGCCGGACCTCGCCTGGAAGGCCGTCACCGACAGCCCGCGCACCGGCGTGACGCGCAACCCGTGGGACAAGGCGCTGACCCCGGGCGGCTCCTCGGGTGGTTCGGCCGTCGCGGTGGCGGCGGGCTGCTCGCCGATTGCCACCGGCAGCGACGGCGGCGGCTCGATCCGCATCCCGGCGGCGTTCACCGGCATCTACGGCATCAAGCCGACGACCGGGCGCGTCCCCGGCATTACCGAGGCACCCGACATCAGCGCCACCGGCCCACTGGCCCGCACCGTTGCGGACGCGGCGCTGGCGCTTGGCGTCATGTGCCGGCCGGAGCGCAGCGACCCGATCGCCTCGGCGCTGACCATCCCCGATTTCGTCGCGGCCATCGCCCACGGGGTGAAAGGTCTGCGGGTCGCGGTGTCGGCGACCTGCGGGTTTGCCCGCACCGACCCGGCGCGGCTTGGTCCGCTCGCCGCCGCCGCCCGCGCATTGCAGGAGGCGGGGGCGACGGTTGAGGAAACGGACCCGCCGGCATGGAATATCCGCCACTCCTACCTGACGGTGGTGGAGGCGGCGTTCGGCGGGGCGGTCGCGGGATTGCCGGGTGCGCGGCTGGCGCTGCTCGACCCCGGCCTGATCGAGACGGCTCGGCGCGGCATGATGACCTCCGCCGCGGCGGCGCGGGCGGCGGAGATCGACCGCATCCGGCTGATCCGCGTGTTCATCGCGTTCCTGAACGAATACGACCTGCTGCTGACGCCGTGCGTGCCCATCGGCCCGTTCCAGGCGGGGGAGAACGTCAACACGCCTGATGCGGAGGCGTATCCGGAGTGGTACGACTGGACTCCCTACACCTGGGTGTTCAACGCCACGAAGCTGCCCGCCGCATCCTGCCCGTGGGGCCTGGATGCCGCCGGCCTGCCGCAGGCGGTGCAGCTTGTCGCGGCGCATTTCCGCGAGGACCTGATTTTGCGGGCGAGCGCGGTGCTGGAGGCGGCGATGCCGTATCCGCATCCGCCGGCCTAGCGGTCACTGCATGCCGGACGCCCCGTAGTTCGTCGATGCCACTGCGCAGCGGCGCGCCCCGGGGGACCCGCAAGCGTCCGTGTGGCCTGACGAAGGACGGATCGGACACGCCTCCTGCCGCCTGAATAGCAATCAGCGATGAGCGCAACTCTTCCCCACACCGTCATGGCCCGGTTGAACCTTGTCCGGGCCACCTATCGCGGCAGGGTGCTGGTATAGGTGGCCCGGACAAGCCGGGCCATGACGTGGAGGGGGCCTGCGCGGGTCAAAGTCAGCGCTCGCTGGTGTAAGAGGTTGCAGCCATGATCATCCTGCTGGCCGCCCTCGGCCTCATCGGCGGCGGGCTATGGCTCTACGCCCCCGACAAGCCGCGCGCGGCGCTGGAGGCGCATTACGCGCAGCCGCCGTCGGAGTTCCTCCAGGTCGCCGGCATCCGGCTGCATGTGCGCGACACCGGACCGAGGGATGCCCCACCGGTGATCCTGCTGCACGGCTTCGGGTCGAGCCTGCTGACCTGGGAGCCCTGGGCGCGGTCGCTGTCCTATGCCCATCGCGTGATTCGCTACGACCTGCCCGGCTTCGGGCTCACAGGCGCCGATCCGACGAAGGATTATTCGGAAGAGCGCGGCGTCGAGGTGCTGGGCGCCCTGATGGATCGTCTTGGCGTCAGGCGCGCATCGCTGGTGGGCAACTCGATGGGCGGCAAGCTGGCCTGGCTGTTCGCCGCCGAATACCCGGACCGCGTTGACCGCCTGGTGCTGATCTCGCCGGACGGATTCGCCAGCCCGCAGTTCCCGTACGGCAAGAAGCCTGATGTGCCCGTGGTGGCGGAACTGCTGCCCTACACACTGCCGACGGTCCTGCTGCGGATGACGCTGGACCCGGCCTACGGCGACGACAGGCGGCTGACGCCCGAGGTCGTGCAGCGCTACCGCGACATGATCCTGGCCCCGGGCGTGCGGCAGGCGGTATTGGACCGCTCAGCTCAGGTCATGCCGCAGCCGCCCGAGCCGGTGCTGCGCCTCGTGCATGCCCCGACATTGCTGGTCTGGGGCGAGAAGGACGGGGTGATCCCGTTCCGCAACGCTGGGGATTACCTCGCGGCGATGCCGAACGCGCGTTTGCTGGTGTTTCCGGACCTCGGGCACGTGCCGATGGAAGAAGCGCCGGCGCGGTCGCTGGCGCCGGTGGAGGCGTTTCTGGACGGTTCGCTGTAGGACCGGCCGCCGTCATCAATCTGTCACACTGGCGATCCGTTGGCCCCGGTAAACTGTTCCCCCAAAATGCCGAGGAAACAGCGATGCAGGATCAGGCGTCTTCCGAAACCGTCCGCCGGACGCCCGAACCGCCCGAGCCCGCCCCCGCCGATCGGCTTGCCGCTTTGTACCAGGAGGTCACGGAGCTTGGGCGCGCCGTTCGTGCAGAGGCCGAAGACATCCTGGCCGGCTGGCCCGCGATCCCGGACGAGCGCGGTTTCGCGCCGAGCGCGGCCAATCTCGCCCACTATCTCGCGTTGCGGCGGCGCGATCTGCGGCCGTTGCAGCGCCGGCTGATGACCGTCGGCTTGTCCTCCCTCGGCCGGCTGGAAAGCCGCGTCCTGCCCGGGCTCGATGCGGTGGCGGCGACCCTGGCGGTGCTGGCCGGCCAGCCGGCCCCGCCCGTGCCGCCGGAAGAGGCGTTCTTCGTCGGTGAGGCGCGGCTGGCCAAGCGCGCGGCCGAGGTGCTCGGCCCGGCGGTGGAGCAGCACGGCGTGGCCCTGCTGGTGACCTGTCCGTCAACGGCCGCGGACGATCCGGCCTTCATGCGCAGCCTCGCCGATGCCAACGTCGAAGCGGTGCGCATCAATTGCGCCCACGACGACGCCGAAGCCTGGGGACGCATGATTGCGCATGCCCGCGCGGCGGCGGCCCTGACCGGGCGGCCGATGAAAGTCCTGATGGACCTCGGTGGCCCCAAGATCCGCACCGGCGCGGTGCGCTCGCCCAAGCGCGACAAGCACCTGCGCCCCGGGGTGGCGTTCGCGCTGGTGCCGCCGGGCGGCCTTGATGCCTTGCCGGAAGACGCACCGGCGTTCGCCGCCGAATGCGAGCTGCCCGAGGCGCTGTCGATGGCCCGGGCCGGGCACCGCCTGTTCTTTGACGACGCCAAAGTCGGCGCGGTGATCGAGCAGGTCATGCCCTGGGGCCTCGTCGCCCGGGTGGACCGTGCCAAGGCCGACGGCGTGAAGCTGCGCTCGGAGAAGGGCCTGAGCTTTCCCGACACCGACCTGACGGTGACGCCGCTGACGCCCAAGGACCTGGCAGATCTGGAGTTCGTCGCCCGCCAGGCGGACGGGATCAGCTATTCGTTCGTGCAGTCGGCCGAGGACGTGGCGCTGCTGCAGGACCAACTGGCACGCCTCCGTCCGGCCGACTGGCAAACACTGTCGGTGGTGCTGAAGATCGAAACGCAAAAAGCGCTGCGGAACCTGCCGGCGATGCTGGTCCAGGCGGCGTCGCGCCAGCCCGCCGCCATCATGATCGCCCGCGGCGACCTCGCCGCCGAAATCGGCTTCGGACGCACCGCGGAGATCCAGGAGGAGATCCTGTGGATCGGCGAGGCGGCCCAGATTCCCGTCATCTGGGCGACCCAGGTGCTGGAAAGCCTGGTGAAGACCGGCACGCCGCTGCGCGGTGAGATGACCGATGCCGCGATGGCGGCTCGGGCGGAATGCGTGATGCTGAACAAGGGCCCCTACGTTCTAGAGGCGATCGCCGAACTCGATCGCCTGTTTGAGCGCATGGGCGGACATCAGCACAAGAAGACGCCTCAGCTCCGGCGCCTGGCGAGCTGGTAGGTGGAGAGGGGCGACCTCTCGCCGGGGCCGGCGTCCGCTGGGCGATGATACCGGCGTGCCTTTGCTGCTTACGCAGTCGTTTGTTTTACCTCGGCTTTTCGACGCAGAGCGCGCAGAGCGGGGCGCAGAGGAAGCGTTATCGCGCGGCCTGAAGTGCCCGGGGCGAAGCCAAAAAATCCTTCTCTGCGCGCTCTGCGTAGAAACGCGGACTTTGTTCGCACACCTGCGAAGCCGGTTCACATCCCAGCCCAACGCGAGGAATCGTGCGCGCACAGTCGCCGCAAATCGCTGAGTAGACTATAGTTGCGGGCATGCCGCTGGTTCTCGACAGCTTTCGCAACGCCATCGCCGCCTTGCGGGCGGTCCAGTCCAAAAGCGAAGACGCCGTTCTGATGGCGGCGCTGGACGAAGTGACTCGCGATGCAATCCGCTCGGGCGTCATCCAGCACTTCGAGTTCACCTACGAACTGTCCTGGGAGTTCATCAAGCGGCGGCTGGAAGCGGATATCGGGCGTACCAGCGTGGATGGCATCAGCCGCCGCGACCTGTTCCGCCTTGCCGCGGAAAACCGGCTGATCGAGGATGTCGAAGCCTGGTTCCAATATCACATCGCCCGCAATGACACTTACCAAACCTACGATCCGGCCGTCGCTGACCGCGTCTATGCGAAGAGTCTGGACTTCACCGCCGATGCCGCCCGGCTGCTGACGATGCTCGAGGCTCGCAATGCCTGATCAGTCGCCCGGCGAGCTCGCCATCGTGCAGGACATCCTGCACAAGCATGTCCCGGAATTTGAAGTCCGGGCGTTCGGGTCGCGGGTCAAAGGGACCGCTCGGCGGTATTCCGATCTGGACCTTGCGATCATTACCGCCACGCCGTTGCCGTTCGATCTCATTGGCAGGTTGCGGGAGGATTTCTCCGAGTCCGACCTGCCGTTCCGGGTCGACGTCCTCGACCGGGCCACAACAAGCGATCCATTCCGCCGCATCGTCGAACAGGACAACGTCGTCATCCAGCCGAACCCGAGCGCGCCCGGAGAGGCGTGAATGGACCTCATTGTCGAAATGCGCTTCGGCTCGCACCTGTACGGCACCGCCACCCCGCGATCCGACCTCGACTACAAGGCGGTCTACCTCCCGGAGGCGCGCGATATCCTGCTTCAGCGCGTCCGGGCCGCGCTGGCGGTGGTGCCGGCGAAGGACCCGGGCGACCGGAACGCGCCCGGCGACATCGACCGGGAGATCTTCAGCCTGCAGCGCTACCTGGAACTGCTCGCCGAGGGCCAGACCCTGGCGCTGGACATGCTGTTTGCCCCTGACTCCGCCATGACCATCGAACCGGCGCCGTTGTGGCGGGAAATCCAGGCCAACGCGCCTCGGCTGGTCACGCGCCGCGCCTCCGCCTTCCTGCGCTACTGTCGCCAGCAGGCCAACAAATACGGCCTCAAAGGTTCGCGCGTGGCGGCGGCGCGGCAGGCGGCAGAGTTTCTCGCCGCCGCGGAAGCGGCGTACGGTTCGGCCGCGAAGCTGTCGATCGCGGAACAGGAGGTCACCGCGTTCGCCGCCACATCCGAACACGCGGCGCTGGTGGACCTGCCGATGCCGAGCGGCCTGCTCGTCCGCCACCTGGAGGTGTGCGGCAAGAAGATGCCCTTCACCAGCTCGATCAAGAGCGCCCGCGAGATCGCCCGGCGCATGGCCGACGAATACGGGGAGCGCGCGCTGCAGGCCGAACGCAACGATGGCGTCGATTGGAAGGCGCTGTCGCACGCGGTCCGCGTCGGCCGCGAGGCGGTGGAGGTGTTCACCACCGGCCGGATCACCTTCCCCCTGCCCTGCGCCGCCGAGCTGCTGGCGATCAAGCGGGGCGAGGTCCCGTATGAGGCCGTCGCGGCGACGATCGAGCAGCTTCTCGCCGATGTCGAGCGCGCCGCGGACACCTCGCCGCTGCCGGACGAGCCGGACCAGGCGTTCATCGACGACCTGGTGGTGCGCGCCTACCGGGACCGGGTGCTGGCGCCGGCCTGATCGCCGCAACAAAGAGACATTTCCGCCAGTGTCATCACCGCTCTTATGGGCTAAGAGAGGGTAAACCTCAGTTCGGGCATCAAACATGACAGCCATTTCCCGCAAGCCGTTGCGCCGATCGATCTTCGGCGACGGGTCCAAGCCGTCTTTTGTTACGGGGGCTCTATGGACCGGCCTCGCCAGCATGGTCCTGGCGCCGATACTGTTCGGCAGCCTCCAGCTTCAGACCGCGCTCAGCCCGGCGGACCTGCAAGCCCACGAAACGCTGTTCGGCTACCTCGCCGCGATCTTCGCCGGCTTTATCCTGACCGCATTGCCGGAATGGACGGGACGGCCGCCGCTGAAGGGCGGCACGCTGGTCATCCTCATTCTGGCCTGGCTGGCCGGGCGCCTGGCGATCGCCGAGTCCGCCTCCATCAGCCTGGTCGTGGCGGCCGGCATCGACCTTGTGTTCCTGCTGCTGGCCATCCTCGTTACCGCGCGGGAGGCGGTGGGCGGCCAGGGTTCCAAGGCATGGCCGTTCGTCGGCCTGCTGATCGCCTTCTTCGCCGGCAATGCGATCTTTCACCTGGGCGCGATCAGCAATGGCTCCCCGGAAGCCGGCAAGCGCATCGGCATCGCCGCCGCGGTCCTGGCGGTGACGCTTGTCGGCGGACGCGTGTTCCCGCAGCCGGATGCTGCGGAAGAGCAGGCGAAGTTCCGGGCCGTGGATATCGCGGCGCTGGTGCTGTCCGCCGTCGCGCTGGCGTCGTGGATCGTCTTGCCCGGGTTTATCGTCACCGCGGGTCTGATGCTGATCGCCGGGATCGTGCACGCCGTCCGCCTGGCCGGCTGGGTCACCGGCCGATCGGCGCAGAATACGCTGGCTCTGGTGCAGCAGGTCGCCTACGGCTTTCTTCCGCTGGGTTTCGTCGTCATCGGCTTCCGCATCCTGTTTTCGGACGACGCCGCGGCGGGCGTGGACGTGCGGACCTGGATGGTGAGCGCGACCGGAATCCTGGTCCTCGCCATGACCTCCCGCGCCGGCCTTACGGACTCGGTCCGCCCGCGTGCCGCCAGGACGTTCGCCTGGTTTGTCTACGCCGCCGCTGTCATGGCGGTGGAGATGCGCATTTTCGGCGGGTTCAATACGCTGCTGCCCTACCTGAGCGGGGCGGCCCTGTTGATCGCCTTCGCGGTGTTCACAATCGGCTACGTGCCGGTTCTCGCCAGACCCGGCCGACTGGCGGCTTAAACCAGACCGCGCTGAGCGTGATTCTCGGCGCGGCTTTCCTGTCCGTTTTCAAGCGCTCCGGACGCAAACTCGCGTTCGGATTTTGCCGTCCCGGGTAAATCTTGCGATGCAGGCACGCACGGAGGAGGGCGAGGACTGAGCGACGGTTGATCATGCTGTGATACGCGGGTTGGTTACCGCAAGACCATGATGCGTCCAGTGGCATGCTTCGTTATGCCGCTTGGTTGGACAACCACGCGCATGGGTTAGGGTTGCGCAAAAAGATGGCTCTTGTGGTGAAGTCTGTTGGTAGCCGCCGATTGTCCGGCGGCACGCGGAACCGTCATGCCGACGAAGGTCGGCATCCACGCCCTATGCGGCGCTGGCCGCGGTAAAGGCGTAGATGGTGCGCCTACGCGCACGATGACGGAGTCAAGGCCGGCGCCCGCGCCCGGACGACCAACAAATTGCGCAATCAGAGCCAAAAAGATGGCCCGCGCGCGCAAGCGGGACACCTCGATTGGTGGGACGACAAGGTGGATCCGGGTCCGGCCGAGGTCGAGGAGGTTTCGGGCAGAATTCGCGCGAAACCGGAGCTCGGCATCAAGACGTAAGGAGCTGAAATCTCGCGGTAAATCAGCATTTAGACCTGGAGCGGGCGAAGGGATTCGAACCCTCGACCCCAACCTTGGCAAGGTTGTGCTCTACCCCTGAGCTACGCCCGCGCTCCGATCAGGCCGCGGGTTCTAGGCGGGTTCGCCGTCCATTGCAAGCGCCTAAAATTCAATTGCCGGCCTCCATCCGACACCCCGGCGCCAGGCGGTCCCAACAAAACCGAGATAGCCACGCCATGCGCCGGATGACCCTGGCCGGCTTCCTTCCGGCGCAGTTTGGCCGAGGCGTCGTTCACTCCTCGTCATGGCCCGGGCCATTACGAGTGGGGAGAATGCAATGCTCCGCCGGCCGCCTTATCCTGACAGCTATGGGGGACCGCCCCCCGGAAGATTAGTTCTCGATGCCGGTTGGTATGAGGTCCCAACCGGCGGGAATAGAACCGCGTGGCGCAAGCCGATCAGGGAATGGAAGACAATTCTTCACGCGTAGGCCGCCCGCCGCCGCGTCAGCGCGCTGACGACCAAGGTGGCGGCGAGATTAAACAGCAGCGCGACGATGCCGATATTCAGGTCCCGCAACACCTCCGGCAGGCCCGGCAGCAACACGGCGATACTGGTGCGGGTCAGGCTGGTCGCGGCAACCGTAGCGGCGCCGACGCAGATCCCCGCGAACGCGCCTTCCCGCGTCACCGGATTATGCGGCAGCAGGCTGGCGACGAGCGACGGAAAAAGCTGCGTCACGAAGGCATAGCCCATCAGCAGCAGCGCGACGATCGTGTTGCCGCCCCGGATCGTGAACACCACGGCCACCAGGGCGACCACCGGCACCATCGACTTCGCGACGGTTCCGACCACGGCATCGCTGGCCTGCGGCCGGATGGTGCGGAACAGGGTATTCGCCAGCAGCGTAGCCGATGACATCAGGATCATCGAGCCCGGCACCAGGGCCGTCAGCACCCCCGCCGCGCCGATGACGCCGACGAACCAGGGATCGAAGCTTTGGATCGACAGGCGCAGCAGCGACAGATCGATATCGGGCCCCTTCAGTCCGGGCACCTTCAGGATGGCCGCGAAACCGACGAAGAACACGAACAACAAAATCAGCTGATACAACGGAAGCAATGCGGCGTTGCGGCGAAATGCCCGCTCCTCCTTCGCGGTGTACAGCGAACCGAAGGTGTGCGGCCACATGTAGAAGCCAAGAGCGGTCAGCAGCACGGTCGAATCAAACCATGCCAGGCTTTCGCCTTGCGGCGGCAATGCCAGGAACCCCGGCTTCGCCGCCTGGATCGCCTGGAACATCGCGGCGTAGCCGCCGTAGTAATGAATCGGCAGATAGATCCCCAGGAACAGCACCACGGCCAGGATCAGCGTATCTTTTACGACCGCTGTCCAGGCGGAGCCGCGGACGCCGGAGATCATCACGTAAACCGTAACAACCGCGGCGCCGATGCAGATCGCCCATGCCGTCGGGATGGCGCCGTAGGCGGCGGCATCGACGATGATGCCCAGACCCTTCAGTTGCAGGACAAGATACGGCACCAACGCAACGATGCCGACGATCGCCACCAGCACGCCCAGCGCGGGGCTGTCGTATTTGCGCGCAAAGAAATCCGGCTGCGCGAACAGCCGGTGCTGCTTGGCATAGCGCCATATCGGCGGCAGCAGCCAATACGAAACGATATAGGCCAGGCAGCCGTAGCTCAGGATGTAGAAGGCCGGCGCGCCATGGCCGTAGGCGAACCCGCTGCCGCCGAGGAAGGTGAAGGTGGTGTAGATCTCGCCGGCCATCAGCACGAAAACCAGGATGGTGCCGAAGCCGCGGCCCCCGACGCTCCATTGCTCGAGGTCCATGTCGCGGCCGTGCCGGGCGCGCAGGCCCAGCAGCAAAACCCCGACAATCGTGACGGCGATGATGCCGAGCGCGGCGCTCATTGGCCGCCGTCCTTATTGGCGGGGTCGCACCGATAAATGACCGCCATGATGACGGAGGTCAGGACGATCCATAAAACGATCCAGGCGAGGACCAGCGGCATGCCGAGAACAAGCGGCTCGACCCGGTTGACCAGCGGAACGCCCACCAGGATGCCGAGGAAGGGCAGCACCGCCAGATACCGGACAAACGTCATGACAGGTTCCCTTGCCTGGCCCGGAGTGCAACGCGCCGCGGCCGTCCCGGTTGCCGCTGTTTCAATGCATCACCGGCCGCGGGGGCCGCCGCGCGCGGACACAGGACAGCACCGCCTCGTGCATTTCGTGCTCGGCGATCCGCGTCAGTTCGCGGAATTGCTGAAGCAGGACCTTCGCATCGTCCGCTTCGCCGGAATTGGCGGTGCGTTCGGCGACGTCCCGGGTTCCCTCGATCATGGCGCGCATTTGCGACAGGACACCGAGGGCGTTGTGCGCCCGTTCCGGCAGATCGAGGCTTTCGTTGTCGCCGAACAATCCCTCTCGGAAGCTATCGATCGCCTCTCTCCGGATCAGCGCGATCCTGGCCAATCCCGCGTTGGTGGCGGGAACATCGACGCGCATGAGGCGAAACGGCTTTGACCGTTCCTGATGCTCGGAAAGCCGGTTCCATAAGCCGACGATCAGGGCGCCAATCAACGCGTTGGCGTCTTTCTCGCTGTCGGCAACCGGCACCCGTGGCGCGGCAGCAGGTCGCGCAGTGCATCGTCACTCATGGGCGGTGGTGCGGACCTGGCCATCGGCGCGTAACCCCTCGTTCGATTGCACCGCAAGTGCCGCGGGCAAACGGCGAAAGCGAACGCCCGCGGATTTCCGCCCTATCCCGCGGACTGCTAAACCTGACGCAACAACGGGAAGGAGACAACCTATGGCCTACAGCCCATTCGATCTGATCGGCAAGGTCGCGCTGGTGACCGGCGGCAACAGCGGCATCGGCCTCGGCATGGCCCTGGCGATGGCGCAGGCCGGTGCGGACATCGCCATCTGGGGCACCAACGCGGCGAAGAACGCGGCGGCGGCCGAGACCTTGAAGGCGACCGGCCGGACGATCCTGGCGCTGGAATGCGATGTCGGCGACGAAGCCGCGGTGGATGCGGCGTTCGCCCGCACCGTCGAAACCCTGGGCCGTGTCGATGGCTGCTTCGCCAATGCCGGCGTCTCCGGCCGCGGCGGCCATACCTTCCTGGAGATGACCAGCGCGGAGTGGCACCGCGTCACCCGCGTCAACCTCGACGGCGCCTTCTACACGTTCCGCGCCGCTGCCCGGCACATGGTGCAGCGCGGCGGCGGCGGCGTCCTGGTTGGCACCGCATCCCTGGCGGCGATCGAGGCCGCGCCGCGCAGTGAGCATTACGCGGCGACGAAGGGCGGGATGATCTCTATGGTGCGAGGGTTGGCAGTGGAGTTCGCGCGCCACGGCGTGCGGGCGCACGCGATCCTGCCCGGCTGGATCGAAACCAACATGACCGCCGACGCGGTCTCCACCGATGGTTTCAAAAGCAAGGTGCTGCCGCGGGTGCCGATGCGCCGCTGGGGCGAGGGCGACGATTTCGGCGGCATCGCCATCTACCTGATGAGCTCGGCGTCACGCTATCACACAGGAGACACGTTCGTGATCGACGGCGGGTATTCGTTGTTTTAGCGTTTGCGTTGCCCCCCGGTCCCGGCGGAAATCCCGCCGGACCGAAAAGCCCAGCTCAGTGCTTGGATTTATCCGCCAGCGCCTTCACCTCGTCGAGAGCCTCGACGAAGCGGTTGTTGAGCAGCCTGACCGCCTCGGCGTTCGAGCTTTGGATCAGATCGCTGATCTCCTTCAAATTGGCAACCGCGTGCTCATAGGCGTGCTTCAGCAATTCGGCCTGCTTGGCGGCTTTGGCCTGCGGAGTCTCGACGGTGGACAGGGTGCGCACCGCTTCGGTCAGTTCCGCCATGCTCTGCTGCACGATCTCCATGTGCCGGCGGGCGACCGCCTGGGCGCCTTCCAGCGCGACGCGGTTGGCGGCGGTGAGGGTTTCGATATTGCGCCGGCTGGCGGCGACAAACGCTTCCATGTCAGGCACCGCGGGCAGCTTCATCTCAGAGAACAGTTTGCCGAACTCCCCGAAATCGGCGATTGTCTTGGGTGGATAAGCCATGGTCTCGCTCCCTTTTTTCTCAACCGGTGCAACAGCGGCACGTTACCCGAGGCCGGACGGAAAACCAAGTCCACACGGCGTGACAATCCGGTAGTGGCGGGCCATGTTGGCAAAAAGGGAGAGCCGCCATGGACACTGGAACCCGCATCGACATCGTCTCGGACGCCATCTGCCCCTGGTGCTATATCGGCAAGCGGCAGTTGGAACGCGCGCTGTCCATCCTCGAAGCGGAGGTAATGACGTTCTCCGTGCATTGGAATCCGTTCCAGCTCAATCCCGACATGCCGAAGCAAGGCCGCGACCGCGCCGCCTACCGGGTGGAGAAGTTCGGCAGCGCGGAAAAGTCGGCCGAGCTCGATCGCCGGATCACCGAGGCAGGAGCCGCCGTCGGCCTTGAGTTCCGCACCGACCTGATAACACGCACCCCGAACACGATCGATGCCCACCGGCTGATCTGGCTCGCGGAAAATCACGGCGTGCAGGATGCGGCCGTGGAGGCGGTCTTTCGCGCCTACTTCATCGAAGGGCGCGACATCGGCGACCACGCGGTATTGGCGGCCTGCGGGGCCGAAGCCGGGTTGCGGGACGTCGCGGCTTTTCTCGACAGCGGTCTCGCGGACGATGAGATGCGGGCGGCGGACCAGGCGGCCCGGGATGCGGGCGTCAGCGGCGTGCCGTCGTTCTTCCTGGACGGGCATGCCCTGTTTTCGGGGGCGATGCCGGCCGAATCCATCGCCGGGGCGCTCCGGCACGGGCGGACGACCCTGCGGGAGCGGGAGCGGGGGTGATTCATCGGGGTTTCCGGCAACGCCCTCCCCGTCATGGCCCTGCCCCGGCTGGACCGGGGTATTGTCCGGGCCACCCATCGCGGCAGGGTGCTGGCACAGGTGGCCCGGACAAGCCGGGCCATGACGAAAGGGGCGGCCCATACCGAATCCAGCATGGGCCGCATGCCATCCGGTCGAATTTTCTTCCCTTCCGTCTTATGACGACTGAAACAAACCATGCGGACGCTCGATTGGACAAGGATCGTCTGTTTCCAAAACGAAAGTTTACCTCCGTGCGGCTTTGCCTATAGTGCGGCCGAATGCGAACCAAGGAGGCCCTTTTCGTGACCAGCAAACACCCTGAGACGCTCGCCCTGCACGCCGGCTGGCGCCGCGACAGCGCCACCAATTCCGTTGCGGTACCGATCTATCAGACCACGTCGTATCAGTTCGACAGCGCCGAGCATGCGGCTAATCTGTTCGGGCTGAAGGAGCTGGGGAATATCTACACCCGCATCATGAACCCGACCAACGACGTGCTGGAGAAGCGGCTCGCCGCGATCGAGGGCGGGGTCGCGGCGCTGGCGGTGTCCTCGGGACAGGCGGCCTCGGCGTTCTCCCTCCAGAACGTCGCCCGCGTCGGCGACAACGTCGTCAGCTCAACCGATCTGTATGGGGGCACCTGGAACCTGTTCGCGAACACGCTGAAGGACCAGGGCATCGAGGTTCGCTTCGTCGACCCGGAGGATCCCGAAGCCTTTGCCCGCGCCACCGACGACCGCACGCGTGCCTACTACGCGGAGACATTGCCGAACCCTAAGCTGATCCCCTTCCCGATCGCCGAGGTTGCCGCCATCGGCCGCTCTTTCGGCATCCCCCTGATCGTCGATAACACCGCGGCGCCGATACTGGTGCGGCCGTTCGATCATGGCGCAGCCGTGGTGGTGTATTCGACCACCAAGTATATCGGCGGCCATGGCACCTCCATCGGCGGCGTCATCATCGATGGCGGCAATTTCGATTGGGAGGCTTTTCCGGATCGCCAGCCGGCGCTGAACACGCCGGACCCGTCGTATCACGGCGCGGTCTGGTCGCAGGCGGTCAAGCCGCTGGGGCCGATAGCCTATGTGCTGAAGGCGCGGGTGACGCTGCTGCGGGATCTTGGTGCGGCGCTGGCGCCGTTGAACGCGTTCCTGTTCCTGCAAGGCCTGGAGACGCTGGCGCTGCGCATCCGCGAGCACAGCCGCAATGCGCTGGCCGTCGCCAACTTCCTGGCGGACCGCAAGGAGGTGACGCGGGTGATCCACCCGGCCTACCACACCGGCATCGGCGCCGAGCGCACCGCCAAATACCTCACACGCGGCCAGGGCGGGCTGGTCGGCTTTGAGCTGGCGGGCGGCGCGGATTCGGGACGCCGGTTCATCGACGCGCTGGAGCTGTTCTACCACGTCGCCAATATCGGCGATGCGCGCAGCTTGGCGATCCATCCGGCCAGCACGACGCACTCGCAGTTGACCGTGGAGGAGCAGGCCGCGACCGGCGTCACGCCCGGCTATGTGCGCCTGTCCGTGGGCCTTGAGCACATCGACGACATCCTGGGCGACCTGTCGCACGCCCTGGACGCCGCGAAGGCATGAGCAACCGCGTCGCCCTGGTCACGGGTGGCGCGCACGGTATCGGAGCCGGCATCGCCGCGCGCCTGTCGCAGGACGGCTGGCGCGTGGTGGTGGCGGATCGCGATCCCGCCGGTTCGGCTCCTTCGGGCGGGCGATACTGGGCCGGCGATGTTGGCGACGAAGCGTCCGTCATGGCGCTGGTGCAATCGATCGAAACAACGGAACAGCGCCTGGACGCGCTGGTCTGCAACGCCGGGTTCATGATCCGCAAGCCGATCGCGGATCTGTCGCTGGCGGAATGGACTTCGGTGCTGGCTACCAACCTGACCAGCACCTTCCTGCTGGTCCGCGCGGCGGAGGCCCTGCTGCGCGCCGCGAAAGGCGCCGTCATTACCATCGCATCGTCGCGCGCGCGGATGTCGGAACCGGATACCGAGTCCTACTCGGCGTCCAAGGGCGGCCTGGTGGCGCTGACCCATGCGCTGGCGATCAGCCTCGGCCCGGACGTGCGGGTCAACTGCATCAGCCCGGGCTGGATCGCGACCAAAGGGCCGGAGCCGACAGCCGAAGAGCACGCGTTCCACCCGGCGGGACGGGTTGGGAAGCCGGACGACATCGCCGCGCTGGCGGCCTTCCTGGCGGGGCCGGAGAGCGGCTTCATTACCGGGGCGGAGTTCGTGGTGGATGGCGGCGTGACGCGAAAGATGATTTATCCGGAGTAGCTCGGCATAGGTGGTCACTATGGATGCGTCGGATCTTCGCCTGATGGAGGCGGTCGCCCGCCACGGCAGCATGAACCGGGCGGCCGCGGAGCTGAACACGGTCCAATCCAACGTCACGGCGCGCCTGCGCACGCTGGAAGAGCATATCGGCGTTCCGCTGTTCGAACGCCATAGCCGCGGCGTCACCCTGACCGCGGCCGGCCGCCGGTTGCTGCCCTACGCGGTGCGCATCGGCCAGTTGCTGCAGGAAGCGCGGACGGTGGCCCGCGACGATGGTACGCCGCAGGGCCGGCTCACCATCGGCACGCTGGAAACCACAGCGGCGCTACGACTGCCGCCGATCCTCTCGGCCTATGCTCAGGTTTATCCGAACGTCAGCCTGATCGTGACGACCGGGACGACCTGCGGCCTGATTGCCGACGTTATTGACCATCGGCTGGAGGGCGCCTTCGTGGCCGGCCCGGTGCAGCATGGCGACCTGGTGACCGAGACCGTCTTCCGGGAGGAACTGGTGTTGATCACCGCAACGTCCGTTCGCAGCCTTGCCGACATCGATCGCATGCGCGACCTGAAGACCATCGTGTTCCGGATCGGGTGTTCCTATCGCCAACGGCTCGACGCATTTTTGGCGCGGCGCGGCCTGAAGACACCGCAGCCATTGGAGTTCGGCTCGCTCGATGCGATCCTGGGCTGCGTCGCCGCGGGCATCGGCGTGACATTGCTCCCCAAGGCGGTCGCCGCGGCGGCGAGGCGCGACGGCCGCGTCACGATCCACGCGTTGCCGCCCGATGTGGCTCGGGTTGATACGGTCTTCGCCAGACGGCGCGATGCATACGAGTCGAGCGCACTGGCAGCCTTCCTGTCGATCGCACGTCCCGCGCCGGCGCGATCCGTCGCCGCGGAGTAGCGCCGCCCTATCACCGGGAGCGATAACCGCTCTCATAACAAACCGTTACAGCCGATAACGTTCCCTCCCTATTTGTCCCGCGTGACAAAGAGGGTGGAAGACCAATGCAGCGCCTTGCCGTCGTTCATCGCAAGCACACCGCCGTCGAGCGGTCGAACCCGTGGCGGGCGACGCTGTCCGGTTCCTGCGCCAGTCTCGTCGGCATCGGCCTGGCCCGCTTCGCGTATACGCCGCTGCTGCCGGCGATCGTCAGCGCGGGCTGGTTCGCCCAATCCGATGCCGCCTATCTCGGCGCGGCCAATCTCGCCGGGTATCTTGCCGGCGCGCTTCTCGCGCGGCGGATGGCGGCGCGGGCTTCCGCGTCCCTGGTGCCACGCGCGATGATGCTGCTCGCAACGGCGGCGTTCTTTGCCTGCGCATACCCGCTGTCCTACCCGTGGTTTTTCGCGTGGCGTTTTGCCGCCGGGATGGCCGGCGGCGCGCTGATGGTGCTGGCCGCACCGACAGTGCTGCCGCATGTTCCTCCGGCGCGCCGCGGGCTGGCGAGCGGGGCGATTTTCGCCGGTGTCGGCTTGGGCATCGCCGCGTCGGGCACCTTCGTTCCGCTTCTGCTGCAGCAAGGACTTCGCCAGGCTTGGTTCGGCCTCGGGATCATCTCGCTGGTCCTGACCGCGATCGCCTGGACCGGGTGGCCGAGCCACCGGGCGGCGACCCGGCACAAGCATGCCGGACACCATCCGCGTCCCGTGCGGCTGCTGCGGACGCTTTATGCCCAATATGCGCTGAATGCGGCCGGGTTGGTGCCCCACATGATCTTCCTGGTGGATTTCGTGGCCCGAAACCTCGGACAAGGGCTGGATGCAGGCGCGCGCTACTGGGTGCTGTTCGGCCTTGGCGCGATCGTCGGGCCGGTCATTACCGGGCATGTCGCCGACAAAGCCGGATTTGGAGTGACGCTGCGCCTGGCCTTTTTGATCGAGGCCGCGGCCGTCGCGTTGCCGGTGCTGTACCCTGGTCCGGCCGGGCTGATCGTGTCGAGCATCGTCGTCGGGGCATTCACGCCCGGAATCGTTCCGCTCGTCCTGGGCCGCGTGCATGAACTGTTGCCGCATGATGCCGACGCTCGGGAAGCGGCGTGGAGCGCCGCGACGACAAGCTTCGCCGTGTTCCAGGCCGCCGCCGCCTATGGCTTGTCCTACGTCTTTTCGCGCACCGGTGGCGATGACCGCCTGCTGTTCATGTTCGGCGCCGCGGCGATGGGCCTGGCCCTGGCTGTTGATCTGATAAGCGCCGCGACCGCCGGCGGGCGCAGCCGGCGCCGGGCAACCGATTGAACCGTTCCACGACCACCTCAGTACAAGGGAGACTTACGATGAGTATAGAGCAGAAAGTTGCAGTGATTACCGGCGCGTCGCAAGGCATCGGCGCGGCTCTTGTCAGGGCCTATCGGGAGCGCGGCTACCGCGTTGTCGCGGTCGCGCGTTCGATCAAGCCCGGGGACGATGATGGCGTCCTGACGGTGGCCGGCGACGTCGCCGATCGCGCGACCGCCGAACGGGCGATTTCCGAGGGGGTCGCCCGGTTCGGCCGGATCGATACGCTGGTGAACAATGCCGGGATTTTTATTGCCAAGCCGTTCACCCGGTACACCGAAGCGGACTACGCGGCGATCCTGGGCGTCAACCTTGCCGGCTTCTTCCATATGACCCGGCTCGCGGTGGCCGAGATGGAGAAGCAGGGCTTCGGCGGCCATATCGTGCAAATAACGACCAGCCTGGTTGACCATGCGAATTCCAATGTTCCGTCCGTGCTGGCGTCGCTGACGAAGGGCGGACTGAACGCTGCCACAAAGTCCCTCGCGATCGAGTATGCGAAGCGCGGGATCCGGGTGAATGCGGTTGCGCCGGGGGTCATCAAGACCCCGATGCACCCGGAAGAAACGCATGCGCAGCTCGACGCGCTGCATCCTCTCGGTCATATGGGCGCTACGGCCGACATCGTCGAGGCGATCCTGTACCTCGAGACCGCCGGTTTCGTGACGGGTGAAATCCTGCACGTCGACGGTGGCCAGAGCGCCGGCCACTGACATGGCGAGATCGGCGCGCCGATGGCTCGCGGCCGGGGTTGCAAAGGAAGATCTCATCCGGCGCGCCCCGGCGGACTGCGACCGCAGTTTCAGCGCACAATTGAGCGGAAAGCCGGCCTGTGCGGATTGCTGGCACGGGGGCCCGATCGTCGCTCTGATCAAGTTGACGAAGCCGCTATAGGCGGGCCACGCCTCTTCCTGCGCTGTGGCGCTTAGCGGCGAGTCCGGGAGAAGGTCCCCGGCGGACTAAGGCGACGCCCAAAAATGATCGAATCGGTTGGCGCTGCCCCCCCGGCGTCATGGTCCGGCTTGTCCGGGCCACCTATGCCAGCACGTGCCGCGACAGGTGGCCCGGACAAGCCGGGCCATGACGGTTGTGGGGCCTGCCCTGCGAAGCGGTAGTTATTGACCGCCGCCTACGCACAGGACAACAGGGCTGCGTCCAGCGACGTCGGGCAGGTGATTCCATCTTCCCGGCGGTGGAATCAAGAATGGACCGGCATATAGCGCATCGCTGCAAGCAGGACACTGACGCCAACGACCGCGATGCTGCCCAGCCTGATGACCAAATCGCGGCGAAGCAACTCGATTTCCGATTTCACTTCGGCACGCAACGCGGCGATCTCGCCCTTGAGTTCCGTACGCAGGTTGCCGATGGCCGTGTTTGTCCCGGCGATATCCGTTTTTGTCGCAAGCTCTGCACCGGTCATTGCCTCCGCCAGCGCCTCCGCCGTGCCGGCGGCTGTACCGGGCGCCATGCCGGAGGCTTCGAGCTTGCGGGCGAACTTCAGGGTGTCGAAAGGAACCGCGTTCATGAACCCAGCCTATCCGTGCACGATCAGTTCCGTCTAGCACGGACAGGTTGACAAAGTGTTAACGGTCCCAGAACACCGATCGGCCGGATCGAACCGCCCGCCCCCGACGCACCAGCTCGAAGCGGTCATTGATCTGCTTGAACTTCGATACGTGAATGAGCACGCCGTCGATGTTGATCTTCTTGTCCCGATACCACTCGCCGATCGGCCCGATGTTCGTTCGCCCTTGGCCCTACCGAACGCGGCGCCGATCCGGACGCGGCCGGTTACGAGTTGGAACGAACGCGTGCAAATCCGCCGCCCCGACGCGGCGACGCCCATGCCGGCGCAGGTCGCCATCCACAGCCTTTGCCAGCATACCAACCCCTCAAATGCTGTGGTATCATAATACCACACAGGAAAACCGCTTGACCGGCAAGGGTCCCGACGCCATAAACCGCGCCTTCTGAATAACCGGACCCTCACATGCTCAAGACAACCGCCTCCCTGAAACCGTCGGAGGTGACGAAGAACTGGGTGCTGATCGATGCCGACGGCATCGTCCTCGGCCGCCTCGCCGTCGTCATCGCCACCCACCTGCGCGGCAAGCACAAGCCGCAATTCACCCCGCATGTCGATTGCGGCGACAACGTCGTGGTGGTCAACGCCGCCAAGGTGAAGGTCACGGGCAACAAGCTCGACCAGTCGGTGTTCTATTACCACACCGGCTATGCCGGCGGCATCAAGGGCCGCACCATCCGCCAGCGGCTTGAATCCAAGCACCCGGAGCGGGTGCTGGAAAAGGCGGTGGAGCGGATGATCACCCGCGGCCCGCTGCAACGCCGCCAGATGAAGCACCTGCACATCTATGCCGGGGCCGAGCATCCGCATGACGGCCAGCAGCCGAAGGCGCTGGACGTCGCCGCGCTGAATCCGAAGAACAAGAGGGGCTGATTTCGATGTCTGGAATTCAAACCGGCACCCTGGCCGATCTGAAGGAAGCGCTGGCGGCGCGACAGGCCGCGGCCGAAGCGGAAGCGACAACCACCGGCGCCCCTGCCCCGCTGCTCGCCAGCACCCAGCCGCACCGGGAGCCGAAGCGCGACGAACTGGGCCGCTCCTACGCCACCGGCCGCCGCAAGGAATCCACGGCGCGCGTCTGGATCAAGCCGGGCAAGGGCGAGATCATCGTCAACGGTAAGAAGGTGGTGCAGTATTTCGCCCGCCCGGTGCTGCGGATGCTGCTGACCCAGCCGTTCCTGGTGGCGGATCGCTACAACCAGTTCGATGTCTATTGCACTGTGACCGGCGGCGGCCTGTCCGGCCAGGCCGGCGCGGTGCGGCACGGCATCAGCCGGGCGCTGACGTATTACGAACCGGAATTGCGCAGCATCCTGAAGGTGGCCGGGTTCCTGACCCGCGACTCCCGCGCGGTGGAACGCAAGAAGTACGGCAAGGCGAAGGCGCGGCGGAGCTTCCAGTTCAGCAAGCGCTAATCCGCGTTTCGGATTTTGCATACACGGCCTCTTCCTTCGGGAAGAGGCCGTTTTTCGTTTTCGGGCGCAGGCGCCGAATCTAAAACTGCCTTTAAGCAATTATTCATCTTTCCTTGCTACGGAGTCGTTCGGTCGCAACTCCGAGCAAAGGACTACCAAACACCATGTCGCTTCTCAGCCGCCTCAAACTCCGGACGAAACTGACTGCCCTGGTCGGCCTGTCGGCCGCGGCAATGGTCGCCATCGCGGCGTTCGGCGCCCTGACAATGCATCAGCGCATGATCGATGACCGGATCGACAAGCTGCGGGCCGCCGTCAATTCCGCCGTCTCGATCGCTGCCGGACTCGATGCGCGGGTGGCCGGGCAGGAGATCACCCGGGACCAGGCGCTGGATATGTTGCGCCGGGACATCCACGCCATCCGCTTCGACGATGGGATCGGGTACCTCATCGTGGTGGATGCGAGCACGGGAAACTTTCTGATGCATGGAGCGAACCCGGCACTGGAGGGCAAGCCCTCCCCGAACGACACCGCGACCGGCCGCACCATTTCAGACCTCGTTCTCGGTTCGGTGACATCAACCAATGAGGGCGTGACGAGATACATGTTTCCGAAGCCCGGCCAAACCGAGCCGCTTCCGAAGGTGGTCGCTGTCACCCGCTTCCTGCCATGGGGCATGGCGTTCTTCGCGGGTGCCTACACGGACGACCTGGATGCCGATTTCCATGCATCACTGCTGCGGCTCGGCGGTATCGGTGGCGCGATCATGTTGATTTCGCTTGTCGCCGCCTGGCTGATCAACCGCGATATCACCGTCTCGCTCGGCCAACTCAAGACCGCCATGCACCGGCTGTCGAAGGGCGACCTGACGACAGACATTCCCGGGGCCGGCCGGCGCGACGAGGTCGGCGAGATGGCCGCCACCGTGCTGGTATTCCGGCAGGGCATGGCCGAGGCCGAACGCCTCCGCACCGAGCAGGACGCCGCCAAGCAACGCGCCACGGCCGAGCATAAAGCCTCGCTCAACAGCCTCGCGGATGATTTCGAGCGCCAGATCGGCCGTTTGGTCGAGACCCTGGCGGCTCGTTCGACCGATCTCGAAGACACCGCCCGGTCCGTCACCGCCACGGCGAATCTCAGCAACCAGCAGGCCGCTTCGGTCGCCGGGGCGGCGGAGGAAGCCAGCGCCGCGTCCCAGGCAGTGGCCTCCGCCGCCGAAGAACTCACCGCCTCCATCGGCGAGATCACCCGCCAGGTGGCGCAGTCCTCCAGAATCGCCAGTGCCGCGGTGGATGACGCACGGCGCACCGACGCGATTGTCCGCGCGCTCGCCGCCGGGGCGGAACGCATCGGCGCCGTTGTCGGCCTGATCACCAATATCGCCAGCCAGACCAACCTGCTGGCGCTGAACGCGACGATCGAGGCGGCGCGGGCGGGCGATGCCGGCAAGGGGTTCGCCGTGGTGGCGTCGGAGGTCAAAAGTCTCGCCACCCAGACCGCCAGGGCGACCGAGGAGATCGGCGCGCAGATCACCCAGATCCAGTCCGCGACGCACGAAGCGGTCGAAGCCATACGCGGCATCTCGGCCACCATCGAGGAGGTCAGCACGATCTCCACCGCCATCGCCTCCGCTGTCGAGGAGCAGGGCGCAGCCACGGCCGAGATTGCGCATAATGTCCAGCAGACCAGCCAGGCGGCGCGGGCGGTGACCGTCGGCATCGGCGGCGTCAGCCAGGCGGCGGGGGAAACCGGCGCGGCGGCCGGAAAGTTCCTGACTGCCGCAGCCGATCTGTCGCGGCAGGCGGATCAACTGTCGGGGGAGGTCGGCAGCTTCGTGGCGGGTGTCCGGGCTGCGTAGCGATAGCGCATGACCCGGCGGCAGTGCCCGAGAACGGTTATCCTGCACGGTTGATTTCATTTCGACCGTGTCAGGTGGCCGGCAAAACCTGACTGCCGGCGTTGGTCCTGCGCCATGATCACGAAATCGTGATAATCCCGGCCAACCGGCTCGCTGCAACACCCGGCAGCTGCCTTTGCCGGGGTGGAGAAAGGACCGCGGCAGATGGGTCGCGACTCCGGCCGGCTGTCGAGCGGCGAAGCAGTTCCGGGCCGGCTGCCTTCCGGGCGCCGATGGTTTGGCCGCCGCATCGCGCCCGGTGGTTTGGCGCCGATCGGCCGGCGGCCCGATCAAGCTCTTGTAAAAAAAGGCGCTTTACCCGCGTGGGTTGTCCCGCGAATCGGGTCGGCCGGTGTCCTGGCGCGGCCCGCGGCTTTCGGAACCCCACCCCGAACGGCTCGGCCGCCCGGGTTGTGGCGGAAAACTGTGCCGCCAGCCGGGCTGCCTTCACTCTGTCGGAGTCACGAAAACCGCGGTCAAGCTGGCGTTCTGATCGCGCGAGAAACCGTGCAACGCCTCCGGCGGCAGGGCGTGTGACTGAGTTGCAACAGTGTGGCCCAATCGATGCGCCGCCTCTCGCTATTGGTCGGAGAGGTGGCTATAGGGACTTCAGCGAATAAGCGGGTCTTCGCATGAGTTCCGGACCTGTTGCGTGACGTAGAGAAACTAAGGAGAGGTTGTATGAAATTCCGCAATGCTCTGGTAGCGGCCACGATACTGGCGCTGCCGTTCGCGGCCAACGCCCAGCCGGTCACCGGACTTTACGTTGGCGCCGGCGTTGGGCCTGACTTGCAGTTGAACACCGACGTCAAGAACCTGCAGATCGGTTCCGGACCGCTGGGCGGCCTGTCCACGTCCGGCCAGGAGAAGTACAGCACCGGTTTTGCGGGCCTTGCGAGCATCGGCTGGGGACTCGGCAATGGGTTCCGGGCTGAAGTCGAGGGCAACTACCTTCAAACCAACGGCAACGGCTTCACCGGGTTCACCCGCTTCGGCGGCTTCAACGGCGGTGGCAAGCAAGAGAAGTACGGCGGTTTCGTCAACGGCCTGTATGACTTCGTCGGCCTGATCCCGGTGGTTCAGCCCTATGTCGGCGCCGGCGTCGGCATCCAGTGGGTCGACAACAACACCCACGCTTACAACACCAACTTCGTGACCGCCCGCGGGGAGACATTCAACCCGGGCACACTCGATTTCTCGAGCCAGGGCACCAAGGCGGTGTTCGCTTACCAGGCGATTCTCGGCGCTGCGGTACCGATCGACGCGATTCCGGGGCTGGCTCTGACGGCTGAGTATCGCTTCATCGGGACGGCAGGCAATCGTTCGCAGTCGGCGACGTTTACCGGGCAGGCGGTTGGCAGCAAGGTTGCCACAGCCGTTCCGGGCAACGCGCAGTTCGGCCCGACCTACGACAACGCCATCCTGTTCGGCGTCCGCTACAACTTCGGCGTAGCGCCGCCGCCGCCCGCCCCGGCTCCGGCCGCGGTCGCGCCGTCGCCGGTTTCCCGCTCGTACCTGGTGTTCTTCGATTGGGACAAGTACAACCTGACCGATCGCGCCCGCCAGATCGTTGCCGAAGCGGCTGCGAACTCGACCAAGGTTCAGTACACCCGGCTTGAGGTCAACGGCTACACCGACACGTCGGGCAGCGCCAAGTACAACATGGGCCTGTCCGTCCGCCGCGCCCAGGCTGTTGCCGCGGAACTGGTCAAGAACGGCGTGCCCAAGAGCGCCATCTCGATCCAGGGCTTCGGCGAGACCCACCTGCTGGTCCCGACCGGCCCGAACGTGCGTGAGCCGCAGAACCGGCGCGTCGAAATCATCATCAAGTAGATTTCGACCAACCGGCGAAAAGAACGGGGGCGCCTTCGGGCGCCCCCTTTTTTGTCCGGCCGGAGTGTTTTCAGGCTGACTGGAATCGTGCGGGCAACAGTGCTCGTCCTGGCCCGGCTTGTTGTCCGGGCCACGACGGCGGAAGCGGGCGTGCCTATCCCAAGGGACCGGACCGAACCGCCGGCAACCGCGAGGTCATTCCTGTTGCGGCGCGGGGGATGCGTTCAGCAGGATGTATCGCTCAATGCCGATCTGCCTGATCAGATCGAACTGGCGGTCGAGATAGTCGACGTGCTCTTCCTCACTTTCGAGAATGTGCAGCAGCAGGTCGCGCGACACGTAGTCCCGTACGCTCTCGCAATAGGCGATGCCTGCCCGCAGATCGTCCAGCGCCTTCGCTTCCACCTGCTGATCCGCTTTGAGGATTTCCTCCACCGTTTCGCCGACGAGCACCTGGTTCATGCGCTGCACATTCGGCAGGCCGTCGAGGAAAAGGATGCGCTGAATCAACAGATCGGCATGCTTCATTTCATCGATGGATTCTTCGTATTCGTGCTTGCCGAGCTTGGTGACGCCCCAATGCAGCAGCACCCGCGAGTGCAGGAAATACTGATTGATCGCGGTCAGTTCGTTGGTGAGTTGAATGTTAAGGTGTTCGACCACTTTTGGATCTCGCAGCATGCGTAACCTCCGTTGCGTAATGGGGCCGACCCCCGCCGGTAACCGTTTTTGGCTAGCAATATAGGGGCCAACGAACCGGTCACTCGGCCGCCATCGGATAGTCTGGGGCTCGGCCGGCGTGGTCACGCAGCATCTCGGCCACGCCGCGCGAGCACTGGCCGCACTGGAATCGGCAGCCGCAGGCGGCATACACTTGGCCCGGGCGGGTGCTGCCGATAGCCGACGCGGCCTGTTTGAGAACCCTGTCGGTCAGCGCATTGCAAACGCACATGTACAAGTAGGAACTCCGCTCATGTCGGTGGACGGTTCGTAGCCTGATTGCAAATCGTTCGCAACTGACTTTGTGTGGTACACTGCGCCGGTTCAGACGGTCTTGGCCGAATCGCTGGCTGGCTGCGGCGACGGGGCAGGCTCCGCACGGTCCTGCTGCGAAGATACGCGATGCAGCACCCACGAAAATGCGCCGAACGTCGCCAGACACATCAATAGATACAACGCGCTGCCACCGGTCATGGTCTTCTCCCTGGACATCTTTCCAGCAAACAGGATCAGGCAGCGCCGGCTGGCGGGCATTGATTCGCGTCAACCTCGCCGGGCAGCGCCCTTTTCATTCCTGTGTTGCGGCACCATCTGGTCTGGACTGACCGACTGCCGCGAACGCGCTGCCGTCCAACCCGGACGATGCCCGGCCCCGGACACCGAAAAGATCCTTCAATGCAAACTGACGCTACGCCGACCGCCGAAGTCGGCGCTGAGGCCGTTCATCCGGATCGCCGGACGATGCTAGCCAGGCTGGCAAGGTTCCAAACCCCGTCGCTGCTGCGCAGCGTCGTGCAGTTGGTCACCACCGCGGCGCCGTATGCGGCTTCCATCGCGTTCATGTACTACGCCTATTATCACCTGTCGCCCTGGATTTCCCTGGCGCTGGCCTTGCCCACCGCGGGCCTGGTGGTGCGGCTGTTCATTATCCAGCACGATTGCGGCCATGGCTCCTTCTTCCGGTCGCGCTGGGCGAACGAGTCCGTCGGGTCGGTTTGCAGCCTGATGACGTTTACCCCGTTCGCGCTGTGGCGCCGGCACCACGCCGCCCATCACGCGATCTGGAACAACCTCGACAAGCGTCCGGGCGGCGGGGACATCTACTCAAGCTGCATGACCTTGCAGGAATACGAAGCCCTCAGCCCGCTGCGGCAGAGGCTGTACCGCGCCGCGCTGAATCCGCTGGTTTCCCAGCTCCTGCTGCCTCCGGTCCTGTTCTTGCTGCTGTATCGCATTCCGTTCGACACGCCGACGGCGTGGCGGAAGGAGCGGATCACCGTCTACCTCACCAACCTCGGCCTCGGCGCGCTACTGGCAACCCTGATCGTTCTGCTGGGCTGGAGATCCGTGCTGCTGGTGCAGCTTCCGGTCATTGTTCTGGCCTCGATCATCGGGGTCTGGCTGTTCTCGGTCCAGCACCGCTTCGAAGGGTCCCTGTGGACCCGCCAGCCGGAGTGGTCGTCTATCGGCGCGTCGCTGAAGGGCAGTTCCTGGCTGCGCCTGCCGCGGGTCCTACAGTGGTTCACCGGCAATATCGGCTTTCACCACGTGCATCACCTGCTGCCGCGGGTGCCCAACTACCGGCTGCAGGCGTGCCATGCATCCGATCCGGCCTTCGCCGAGACTGTGACCGGGCTGAGCTTCTGGCAGGCCCTGCGCGCGCCCGGGTTTACGCTGTTCGACGAGGAGAACGGACGCATGGTAAAGTTTCCGCCGCGCAGATCGTCACGCGTTCGATGATACCTGTCCTGACAACGCCGCGTCTTGTGCTGCGTGGCTTCGAGGCGCGCGACTGGGACGCATTTGCCGAATTGAATGCGGATCCGGCGGTGCGCCGATGGCTCGGCGGCACGGTGTTGAGCCGCGAGCAGACCTGGTCGCAGATGGAAACCATCCTCGGCCAATGGGCGCTACGCGGCTACGGGCTGTTCGCGGCAGAACACGATGGCCGGTTCCTCGGCCGCGTGGGGGTTCTGCACCCGGCCGATCGGACCGAGCCTGAACTGGCCTGGATCATTGCAGAGCCGTTCTGGGGAAACGGGTTTGCGACAGAGGCCGCCGCCGCGGTGCGCGACTGGGCGTTCGCAAGCTTCGCCCGCGAACGGCTGGTGAGCTATATCATGCCGGAAAACTCCCGCTCCCGGCGTGTCGCGGAAAAGCTGGGCGCGGTGCGCGAAGGACGGATTATACTGCGTGGATTTGAATCGGACGTCTGGGTGCACCTGCGTCCGGGATTGGGCGTGGCGGTTTGAAACTCCGATTTGCCGACCGCGCCAAATCGTCATGCCGACGCAGGTCGGCATCCACGCCTTATTCTGTACACAAACTCAGGCATGGATGGCGGGCCTTCGCCCGCCATGACGCTGGCGGCGACCATGCCAAAGCGTCAACCTCATCACGAACCGGTCCTACCGGCCAAGCGGGATCCCGTGACGGGATCCCGCCCTCACCTCACGATGACTGCCGGCGCAGAAAGGCCGGGATCTCGATGCCGGTCTCCTCTGCCGCGGAGGTCTGGTGCACCGATACCCGCGCGGCTTCCGGCTGGTAGTCATCAACCGGCAAATCCCTGCGCATCGGCTGCGACTGCTGCAACGCCGGGCCCGCCGGAGGAGGAGCCGCGCGGCGGCGAAACGCCCCCGTCACCGTATTGAACAGACTCGGCCGCCCGCTGTCAGGCGCGGCATACATCTGCCCGTTCGAAGGGGGCATCGACGCCGGGCGCTGCGCATCGGCAAACAAGCCCGCCCGCGATGCCGGCTGCACAATCGGTTGCGGCTGGAACTGCGGCGGCCTTGCCTGCAACGGACGCTGCTGCGGGGCTGGTTGCTGCACGGACGGTTCCATGGCGATGGCGGTATTCCCGACCGACTCCGTATCGTACGAGGGCTGGCGCAGCGGCGACCCGGCCGTCGCATGCACGGCCGCGGTCGTCAGGATCGGCTCCTTCGCCACGCCGCGGACCAGTATCGGCTGCGGCGCCGGAGCGGCCCCGCCGCCCACCGCCACCAGCTTCGGCCGCGGCTGCTGCTCCACGGTCTTCTGCGAATCGATGCCGGTCGCGACGACGGAGACCCGAATGCGCCCGGTCAGGGTTTCATCGACAGCGGAGCCGAAGATCACATTGGCTTCTTCATCCACTTCCTGGCGGATGCGGTTCGCCGCCTCATCGACCTCGAACAATGTCAGGTCTTCGCCGCCGGTGATGTTGATCAGCAGGCCGCGGGCGCCCGACATGCTGGTGTCTTCCAGCAGAGGGTTGTTGATCGCGGCCTCGGCGGCCTTGATGGCGCGGTTTTCGCCCTCGGCCTCGCCGGTGCCCATCATCGCCTTGCCCATCTCCGCCATCACGGTGCGAATATCGGCAAAGTCGAGGTTGACCAGCCCGTGCACCATCATCAGGTCGGTTACGCCGCGGACGCCCATGTACAGTACTTGATCCGCCATCTTGAAGGCGTCGCGCCAGGTGGTGCGCTCGTTTGCCATCCTGAACAGGTTCTGGTTCGGGATAACGATCAGCGTATCCACATACTGCTGCAGTTCCTCGATGCCCTGGTCCGCGGACCGGGCGCGGCGGACGCCTTCAAAGCCGAACGGCTTCGTTACAACGCCGACGGTCAGGATGTTCCGCTCCCGCGCCATGCGCGCGATGACCGGGGCCGCGCCGGTTCCGGTGCCGCCGCCCATGCCAGCGGTGATGAACACCATGTGCGCGCCATCCAGATGCCTATACAGCTCATCGGCGGCTTCTTCCGCCGCCGCCTTGCCGATTTCCGGCTTCGCCCCGGCGCCCAGCCCCTGAGTGATGTGCGGGCCGAGCTGGATGCGGCGGTCGGCCCGGCTGTGCATCAACTGCTGGGCATCAGTATTCGCGACAACGAATTCGACGCCCTGAAGATTGGCGGCGATCATGTTGTCGACTGCGTTGGTGCCGCCGCCACCGACTCCGATGACGGTGATGCGCGGTGAAAAATCGGTGTGGCTCATCGGCGGTATCGTCAGGTTAAGGGTCATTTTGGCTCTCTCCCCCGTGCTACGGGTACGGCTGTAAGGTTCTTGTTACCAGTCGGCGGTCGATTCGCGGCAGATCAGACACGTTCTTTCAAAAAATTGACCAGGCGGCGGAAAAACCCCGCTGGTGGCTCTCCCCCCAGATTCATGTCGTGAAACGTTCGCCCGTCTCCGGCCGCCCAGGCGAGGAGTCCCGCGGCGGTCGAAAACGCCGGTCCGGAGGCTAGTTCAGGCAAGCCGCGCAGCGTCGCCGGGCGGCCCAGTCGCACCTGGCGGCCGAGCATCCGGGCCGCCATTTCGCGCACGCCGGGCAACTGGCATGCGCCACCGGTCAGCACCACCCGATTCCCGGCGGCGCGTCCCAGACCCGACGAATCGAGGCGGTCCCTGATATATTCAAAGGTTTCCTCGATCCGCGGACGGATGATGTTGACCACCATGCTGCGCGGCACTTTCGCAAGCTGATGGTCTTCTTCCCCGACCAGAGGAACCGGAAGCAGTTCCCGGTCGTCGTCGGGACTGGCTTCGACATTGCCATACAACGTCTTCAGCCGTTCGGCATGGATCAGTGTCGTGGACAATCCGATGGCCAGGTCCTTGGTGACATGCAGCCCGCCGATGGCAAGCTGCGACGTGTGCATGATCTGGTTGTCGGCATAGACCGCCATCCCGGTCGTGCCGCCGCCCATGTCGATGACTGTCGCGCCGAGTTCGCGTTCTTCCCGCACAAGACTCGACAGGCCGGCTGCCAGCGGTGCTGAAACGAGGTCCTCGATCTCCAGCTCGCAGCGCGCCATGCAGGCTTCCAGCGTGCGCAGCGATGTCGCCGCCGCGTCGATCACGTGCAGCCGCGCATTCAATACGCCGCAGAACAGGCCGCGCGGGTCCGCCACATGATCCGTCGCATCCACCGCAAAATTCAGCGGCAACACATGGATCGGCTCGCGCCCGTCAACCTCGGCGCGGCCGCGGCCCTCATTGACCACGCCGCGGACGTCGTTTTCGGTCACCGCCCGGCCGCCGACGGGCCATTGCACGCTGAACAGGCGCGATTCGGGCTGGCCGCAGCTTAGGTTCACGGTCACCGAGCGCAGCCGGACGTCAGCCATGTCCTCGGCCTGGCCGACGCAGGTGCGGATGGCTTTCACCGCCGCATCGATGTCGGTGATGTCGCCGCCGTTGACGCCCCTGCCCTTCTGCCAGCCGAATCCGAGAACACGCGGCGTGCCGTCGCTTTCGACCCGGCCGATCAGGCAGGCGATTTTGGTGGTGCCGATATCGACGACGCCGAACGGGCCGGCGCGATGGTGCCGCGACAGGTCGATATCGGGCGGCCCGGTCTCGGGCGGCGGAAGCACGCGGCGAGGATTGTCTGCCATCCGTTCGTGCTCCTCAGGTTGGTTTCTTGGCGATAACGGGAACCGTGGCCGCTCCGGCAGGCGGCAGCGGCGGCGTCACGGTGCCGTCCCGGGCTTCGGCGCGCGGCCGCATGACCAGGCGATCCGGCAGGCGCAAATCGATCGCGGCCAGCGGGCGGTCGAGTACGGCGTGATCGTGCTGCAACTGGATCAGGCGATCCAGCGCGGCTGTGACGTGACCTTCCGGCAGCATCACGTCGATGCCGTTGGTCATCACCAGGTTCCAGCGGCGCTCGCCGACGCGCACGCTGGCGGCGACTTTCTCCAGCAGCGCGGGACGCTCGGTCAGGGCATCGAGCAGCTCCGCCGCCGCGGCCGGCGCGCCGGCCCCGACGATCTGCGGCAGCTTCTTGAACTGCGAGACGTCCTGGTTGGTGACCACTTGCCCGACCCGGTCCACCAGCACGTATTTCCCCTGGTTCTGCCAGATCGCGAACGGCGCGCGCTCCTGCAGATAGACCACCACGGTGCCCGGTAGGCGGCGCTCGACGGTGGCGTGCTCGACCCAGGACAGGGTTTCGATCCGCGCCCGCGCCTGCTCCAGCGAAAAGCCGAGAATCGGATCGCCCTTGCTGACTCCGAGGGCTGAGCGCAGCAGCGCTTCCGGCGTATTGGCGCGGCCCTCGATCACCACGTCGCTCACCCGCAGGCCGGACGCGGCGGTGGCGGTGCCGAGCTTTTCGCGCAGGCTGGCCAGTGCATTGCCGGACACGCCGCCGCCCAGCGAATGAACGGCGGAGGTGATCAGCACGCCGGCGACCCCGGCACAGCCCAGCACGGCGGCTGGCCAGAGCAGGCGACGCTGCCGGCGCAGCATCAGCCGCCACGCCGAAGGGCGATCATTCAGCGAGTTGCGGGGGGAGCGATTTACCGGCGGCATGCGGCGTTCTCCACCATCCAGGTGCAAAGCTGCGGGAAGCTGATCCCGCAATGCGCCGCCTGTTCCGGCAGCAACGACACCGGGGTCATGCCGGGCTGGGTGTTGATCTCCAGCAGCACCAGGCGTCCGGGTTCGCCCTGCGTATCGTCGTAGCGGAAGTCGGTGCGGGTGGCGCCGCGGCAGCCGATGGCGCGGTGCGCCGCGACCGCCATCTGCATCGCCCGGGCGTAGATGTCCGGGTGGACGTCGGCCGGGATGATGTGGCGGGAGCCGCCATCGGAATACTTCGACTCGTAGTCGTAGAAAGCACCGGCGACGGCGCGGATTTCCGTCACCGCCAAAGCGCGGTCGTCCAGCACCGCGACGGTCAGTTCACGGCCGGGGATATAGGCTTCCACCATCGCCCGCGGCCCGAAGGTCCAGCCTTGCGCGATTTCGGCGCGCCGGTTGTCGCCGCCGCGCACCACGGTGACGCCGACGGAGGAGCCTTCGTTCACCGGCTTGATGACATAAGGCAGCGGCAGCGGATCGCCGCCTGCCAGTTCAGCGATCGACACCAACCGGCCGGAGGCAACCGGCAAGCCGGCGGATTCGAACAGCGCCTTCGCCGCCTCCTTGTCCATCGCGACGGCGGAGGCGCGCACGCCGGAATGGGTATAGGGGATGCCGAGCCAGTCGAGCACGCCCTGGATCGCGCCGTCCTCACCGAAGCGGCCATGCAGCGCGTTGAACACAACGTCAGGCTTCGGCGACAGCGCGGCGATCACCGCGCCGAGGTCGTGTCCGACATCAACCGGGGTGACCTCGAAGCCGGATTCGCGCAACGCGGCGATCACCTGGATGCCGCTGGCGAGGCTGACCTCGCGTTCGGCGGAAATGCCGCCATACAGGACGACGACGCGGGTCATGCGACGATCTCCGGCTTGCCGGCGGGAACGCCGATGCGGCGGATTTCCCAGTGCAGGGTGACCCCGGTCGCGGCCAGCACGCGGCGGCGTACTTCCTCGCCCAGGCCCTCGATATCCGCGGCGGTCGCATCGCCGGTGTTGATCAGGAAGTTGCAGTGCTTCTCCGACACCTGCGCGCCGCCGCGGGCCAGGCCGCGGCAGCCGGCGGCGTCGATCAGTTCCCAGGCTTTCTGGCCGTCGGGATTGCGGAAGGTGGAGCCGCCGGTGCGGGCGCGGATGGGCTGCGTTGCCTCCCGGGACGCCCGGATCTCCGCCATGCGGGCCGCGATCAGCGCCGGTGCGCCGCGCTGGCCGCGCAGCCGGACGCGGGTGACGATGGCGCCGGGCGGCAAGGCGGCGTGGCGGTAGGCAAAGGACAATGCGGGAGCGGCCAGCCGCCGCTGCTCGCCGGTGCGTGTCACGATCTCGGCCCAGTCGAGCACCGTCGCCATGTCGCCGCCGTAAGCTCCTGCGTTCATCGCGACCGCGCCGCCGAGCGATCCGGGAATGCCCGAGAGGAACTCCAGCCCGGTCAGTCCGGCGGTGGCGGCGTGTTCGGCGACGGTCACGTCCAGCGCCGCCGCACCCGCGACGATGCCGTCCGCTTCCGCAGTGATGGTGGAAAATCCGCGTGCCAGGCGGATGGTGACACCCGGCAGACCGCCGTCGCGGATGATCAGGTTCGAGCAGGCGCCGATGACATGCACCGGGATTTCGCCCGGCAGGGCGCTCAGGAAAGCCGCCAGGTCATCCGCATCGGCCGGCCGCACCAGCGCCTCGGCCGCGCCGCCGGCACGGAACCAGGTGAACGGCGCCAGCGGCGCGTCGGCCTGGATGCGTCCGCGCAACGGCGGCAAAGTTTCGAGGAAGCCGGGGATATGGGGTGCGGTCATCATGGGGTGCCCGCCTTGGGCGACGCCCAAGCACCAGTCACGTCATGGCCCGGCTTGTCCGGGCCACCTATCGCGGCAGGGTGCTGGAATAGGTGGCCCGGACGAGCCGGGCCATGACGGTTTTGGGCGATCGCGCTCATGTCCCCACCGCCCGTTTCGCGTTGGGCGCCTGCAAAGCCGCGAGCTCCGCCGGCAAAGCCGCGGCCCACTGGGTGATCGACCCCGCCCCGAGGCACACCACGAAATCGCCAGCCCGTGCGATGGCGTGCACCATCTCCGGCAGGCGTCCCGGGTTCGGCAAAGCGACGACGCTGCGGTGGCCGCGCGCCCGCAGACCCTCCACCAGGGCGTCCCGGTTGATGCCGGCTATCGGCTGCTCGCCCGCCGCGTAGACATCGGCGACGATGACGGTGCCCGCGTCATTCATGCAGGTGCAGAAATCGTTGAACAGCGACTCCAGCCGCGTGTAGCGGTGCGGCTGCACCACGGCGACGACGTCCCTCGCCCCGGCCTGCCGCGCCGCCTTCAGCACCGCGGCGATCTCCACCGGATGGTGGCCGTAATCGTCGATCACGGTGATGCCGCCCGCCTCGCCGATCTTGGTGAAGCGCCGCTTGACGCCCTTGAAGCCGAGGAACGCGGTGCGCAGGGTCGCGTCGTCGATCTCCATCTCGATCCCGACGGCGATCGCGGCCAGCGCGTTCTGCACATTGTGCGAGCCGAGCATCGGCAGCCGGAACGGCCCCATCCGCCGCGACCGGTTGCGGTGGCGGTCGGTCACCACGACCTCGAACGTCGATCCCAGCTTGTCCGGCGTGACGCGATCCGCGCGCACATCGGCCTGTGGGGAGAAACCGTAGGTGACGATGCGATGATCCGACAGCCGCGGGATCATCTGCTGCACCGCCGGATGGTCGATGCACAGAACGGCGAAGCCGTAGAACGGGATGTTGTTCACGAACTGGTCGTAGCCGGCGATCATCGCCTCGGAGCTGCCCCAGTGATCCAGATGCTCCGGGTCCATGTTGGTGACGACGGCGATGATGGCGGGCAGCCGCAGGAAGGATCCGTCGCTCTCGTCGGCCTCTACGACCATCCAGTCACCGCTGCCCATGCGGGTGTTGGTGCCGTAGGCGTTGATGATGCCGCCGTTGATGACGGTGGGATCGAGGTGCGCCGCTTCCAGCACGCAGGCGATCAGGCTGGTGGTGGTGGTCTTGCCATGCGTGCCGCCCACCGCGACGGACCATTTCAGCCGCATCAGCTCGGCCAGCATCTCGGCGCGCCGCACCACCGGGATCAGCCGCGCCCGCGCGGCAGCGACTTCCGGGTTGTCCTTCTTCACCGCGGTGGAGACGACGACGACATGCGCCTCACCCAGGTTGGACGCGTCGTGGCCGACGGCGATCTTGATCCCCGACGCGCGCAGCCGCTGCACGTTGGCGTTCTCGGCGATGTCGCTGCCCTGCACGGCGTAGCCGAGCTCATGCAGCACCTCGGCGATGCCCGACATGCCGATGCCGCCGATGCCGACGAAGTGGATGGTCCCGATCGAGAGCGGAAGGGCCCTCATGCGCGTTCTCCCGCCCGCAGGCCGATGCGGGCTTCGACGGTATCGGCGAGGCGCTGCGCCGCATCGGCGCGGGCCTGCGAACGGGCCGCCGCCGCCGCGGCCGCCAGCAAAGCCGGCGCCGGAAGCAGGTGATTAAGCTGCTCCGCCAGCGATTCGGCGGTGAACCGCGATTGCGGCGTGACCAGCGCCGCGCCAACCCGCAGCAGGGCGCGCGCGTTGGCGGACTGGTGGTCGTCGATCGCTCCCGGCAGCGGGACCAGGATCGACGGGCGGCCCGCCACCGCCAGTTCCGCCACCGTAGAGGCGCCCGCCCGCGCGATCACCAAATGCGCCGCCGCCAGCCGATCGGCCACGTCGGGGAAGAAAGCGGCGAGTTCGGCGGCGATCCCGGCATCGGCGTAAGCGGCGCGGACCCGGTCCAGATCCTCCGGGCGGCACTGCTGAACGATGCCGATGCGCGCCCGCAGATCCGCCGGCAGCGACCGGACAGCGTCCGGGACGACATCGCTGAACACCCGGGCGCCGAGAGACCCGCCCAGGACCAGCAGATTGATCCGCTCCGACGGCGGGACATACGCGATCGCGGCCAAAGCGGCGATGGCGGGACGGACGGGATTGCCGGTGACGATCGCTTCCGTCCCGGCCGGCACCCGCTCGGTGCCCTCGAACCCCAGCGCCAGACAGTCCGCCCGGCGCGCCAGGAACCGGTTGGCGCGGCCGAGCACGGCGTTCTGCTCCTGAAGCACCACCGAGGGCCGCCGCCGCAGCAGGCCGGCCGCCAGTATCGGCGGTACGCACGGGTAACCGCCGAAGCCGGCGATGGCCGCGGCATCCAGCCGGGCCAGCAGCTTGCGCGCCTGCACCACGCCCGCGGCCAGCAGGCCGATGGCCGCGGCGCCGCGCAGGGCGCCCCGTCCGGCGATGCCCGCGCCATAGATAACGTGCTGCTCGCACCCGGCAAACACGGCGCTGTTCAGCGCGCCCGAGCGCCCGTCGGTCATCAGCACGATGCGATGCCCGCGGGTGACCAGTTCGGCGGCCAGCGCCTCGGCGGGGAAGAAATGTCCCCCGGTGCCGCCGGCGGCGATGACGATGGTTTGCACGGCGGGGGCCCTCATGCCGGCTCGTCCCGGCTGCGGCGGCGCGTCAATGCCAGCAGCATGCCCATGCCGAGCGCCACCGCGATCGCCGACGACCCGCCATAGGAGATGAACGGCAACGTCATGCCCTTGGTCGGGATCAGCTTCAGCGTGGACGCCATATTGACGAAAGCCTGGAGGCCGAAGCCGGTGACCAGGCCGGTGCAGGACAGCACGACGAACTGGTCGTGCTCGCGCAGCAGGCGCAGCAGGCCGCGCAGGACTATGAAGGCGAACACGCACAGGATGAAGACGCAGACCAGCATGCCGAATTCCTCGCCGGCCACGGCGAACACGAAGTCGGCGTGCGCGTCCGGCAGGATGTCCTTGACGTGCCCCTCGCCCGGGCCGCGGCCCATCAGTCCGCCATTGCCGAACGCCTCCAGTGCGGTGGTCACCTGGTAGTTGTCGCCGGTGCCGTCCCAGAACCGCGTCACGCGGCTGCGCACATGCGGGAACAGCGTGTAGGCCATGACCGACGCGCCGCCGAGCATGCCGACGGCGACCCAGACCAGGACCAGCGGCAACCCGGCGATATAGAGTTGCGCCAGAAAAACGACCGTCACCACCGCCAGCATGCCGATATCCGGCTGAGACTTCAGCAGCATGACGATGCCGCCGAACACCAGGAACGCCAGGATCATGCCGGGGAAGCGCGGCGACTTCTTGCCCTCGCTGAGCAGCCAGGCGGCGACGATGGCAAAGCAGGGCTTGAGGAACTCGCTCGGCTGGATGGTCATGCCGGGAACCGAGATCCAGCGCCTTGCGCCCTTGATCTCGACGCCCATCACCATGGTCGCCGCCGTCAGCGCCAAAGCGACCACGCAGCCGGCGATGGCCAGCCGCTTGATGCCGCGTGGCGAGAGCAGCGAGACCGTGACGACGATCACGGCGGCCAGCGCCAGGAAGAACACCTGCTTGAAGATGAAGCTCTCGCGTGAGGAGCCGATGCGTTCGGCGACGGCTGGGCTGGCGGCCAGCATCATGATGTAGCCGAAGCCAATCAGGATGCCGATGGCGCTGAGGGTCCAGCGATCGACGCTCCACCACCAGCGGCCGAGCATCGAATCATCGGTGCGGGTCATGGACATCAGGCGCCTCCCGCTTGCAGAGCGCGCGCCAATTCGGCGAAGCGGTCGCCGCGCTGGTCGTAGCCGGTGAACTGGTCCCAGCTCGCGCAAGCCGGCGACAGCAGGACGACGGAGGAAGCGGTGACTTTGGCGGCGGCGAAGGCGGCGGGAACCGCGGCTTCCAGCGTGCCAACCAGCTCGTAGGGCACGTTGTGGCGCGAAAGGGTGGCGGCGAACTGATCGGCGTCGCGGCCGATCAGCAGGGCGTGGGCGATGCGGCGGAACAGCGGCGCCAGCGGCTCGATGCCGCCTTCCTTGGCCATGCCGCCGGCAATCCAGACCAGGCGGTCGTAGCAGACCAGCGCCCGCTCGGCGGCGTCGGCATTGGTCGCCTTGCTGTCGTTGACGAAGGTGACGCCGTCGATGGTGACGATGCGCTGCTGGCGGTGCGGCAGGCCGGGGAAGCTGACCAGCGCTGCGGCGATCACCGCGTCGGAAACGCCGAAGAAGCGGGCCATCGCGGTGGCGGCGGCGGCGTTCTGCGCGTTGTGCGCCCCCGGCAAGGCCGGACCGGACGCGAGCGGCGACTCGGCGCCGGAGACGCGCACGACGGCGGCCGGACCCGACTCGAGCCACGCCGCCATGTCGCGCGATCCCGCATCGTCCACGCCGATGACCGCGAGGTCACCTTGCTGTTGACGATCGAAAATCGCGCGCTTGGCCGTGGCATAGCCGAGCATGTCGCCATGCCGATCGATATGGTCTGCGCTGAGGTTGAGCATTGCCGCGGCATTGAAGCGCAGGCTCGCGAGTCGCTCCAACATGTAGGAGGACATTTCCAGCACGTACACTCCATCATGTGGCAGCAATGGGAGCGACAGCGCGGCCGGCCCCAGATTTGCGCCCGCCGCGACGCTCAGGCCGGCGCGCTGCAGGATGTGCGCCAGCAGCGCCGTGGTGGTGGATTTGCCGTTGGTGCCGGTGATCCCGGCGAACCGTGCCCGGGACCCGGCCGCCCGCACCGCCCGGAACAGCAGTTCGGTGTCGGACAGGATGGGCACGCCCGCCTCGATCGCACGCTGCGCCACCGGATGCGGCTTCGGCAGGCGGTGCGGGATGCCGGGCGACAGCACCAGCGCGTCGAAATCGAATTTTCCCGCGAGCGGGTCGCGCAGATCGAGGTCCGAGGCAGCCTCGCGAGCCTCCGGCTTGTCGTCCCAGGCGATCACGTCCGCGCCCATGGCGCGCAACGCATGCGCCGCGGGCAACCCGTTCTTGCCGAGGCCGACGACGGCGAAGCGCTGGCCGCTGAACAGCGTGGAGGGGAAGGTGCTCATCGGATCTTCAAGGTCGCCAGACCGACCAGCGCGAGGATCATCGAGATGATCCAGAAACGGATGACGATGGTGGGTTCGGCCCAGCCTTTCTTCTCGAAATGATGGTGCAGCGGGGCCATCAGGAACACCCGCTGGCCGGTGCGCTTGAACCAGAACACCTGGATGACCACCGACAACGTTTCGACTACGAACAGGCCGCCGACGATCATCAGGACGATCTCGTGCTTGGTGACCATCGCCACGGCGCCGAGGGCGCCGCCGAGCGCCAGCGCTCCGATATCGCCCATGAAGACCTTGGCCGGCGGCGCGTTGAACCAGAGGAATCCCAGTCCGGCGCCCACCAGCGACGAGCAGAACACCGCCAGTTCCCCCGCGCCGACGACCGGATTGAGCTGAAGGTAGTCGGCGAAGACGCGGTTGCCGACGAGGTAGGCGATCAGGGTGAAAACCGATGCCGCGATCATCGTCGGAACGATCGCCAGCCCGTCCAGACCGTCCGTCAGGTTCACCGCGTTCGACGCGCCCATCATCACCAGCGTGCCGAAGACCGGGAAGAAATAGCCCAACTGGATGGCGACTTCCTTGAACACCGGCACCGTCACCGCGGTGCCGAGCGGTCCTCGCGCCAACTGGGTGATCCAGATGGCGGCAACGAAACCCACCACCGCCTGGACGAACAGCTTGACCCGGCCGGGGACGCCGCGGGTATTCAGCTTCGTTACCTTAAGGTAATCGTCCCAGAAGCCGAGCGCGCCATAGCCGATCGTAACGAATAATACGGCCCAGACGTAGCCGTTGCGCATGTCGGCCCACAGCAGGGTCGAAACGGACAGGCTGCCGAGGATCAGCAGGCCGCCCATCGTCGGGGTGCCTTTCTTTTCGATCAGATGCCGCTCGGGCCCGTCAAGGCGTATCGGCTGGCCCTGGCGCTGAAACGATTTCAGCCAGCGGATGACGCAGGGTCCCATCAGGAAGCTGACGATCAACGCGGTCAGGCAGGCAGCGCCCGCGCGAAAGGTGATGTAGCGGAACAGGTTGAACAGGATGAACTGGTCCGCCAGCGGGCGGAATAAAATGTACAGCATCAGGCGGCTCCCGCCGAGGTCGTTGAAGTGCGGGAGGTAGCAGCTTCGAGGGTGGCGATAATACGTCTCATGCCGCTGCCGAGGCTGCCTTTGACCAGAACCGCATCGCCATTTGTGATTGCTTTCGCAACGATGGGCGCCAGTGCATTGGAATCGGCGGCATGTGCGCCGCGCCGTCCGGGCGGGATGGAGTCATGCAAATGTTGCATGAGCGGGCCGCAGGTGAACAATACGTCAGCGGATTGTTCCACCGCCTCGGCCAGGCCCGCATGTTCCGCCGGACCATCGTCCCCCAGTTCCAGCATGTCGCCCAGCACGGCGATGCGGCGCCGGTTGGGCTGTAGCCGCAGCACGTCCAGCGCGGCGCGCATCGAGGCGCCGTTGCCGTTGTAGCTTTCGTCCAGCAGCAGGATCGTTCCGCCCGGGATGGCGAGCGCGCGGCGGGAGCCGCGTCCGGCGAGCGGCGCGAAGTCTTCCAGTGCGGCGGCGGCCTTGGCGGCGTCCAGGCCGAGCGCCGCGATGGCGGCGAGCGTGGCGGTGGCGTTCAGCGCCATGTGCCGCCCCGGAGCGTTCAGGCGCAGACGGACACTGCGGCCGAGAACTTTGACCTCGATCAGCGATCCGTCCGCGTCCGCCTCGGCGTTCAGCAGCCGCACATCCGCGGACGGATCGCTGCCGAAGGTCATGACCGTGGCGCCGGATGCGGCGGCGAGCAGAAGCGGCAGTTGCGGCGAGTCGGCCGGGAAAACCGCGATCCCGTTCGGTTCCAGGCCGCGGGTGATGGCGGCTTTCTCGTTGGCGATCGCCTCGATGCTGCCCAGATGCCCGACATGCGCCTTGGCGATGGCGGTGATCACCGCGACATGCGGGCGCGCCAGCCGGGCCAGCGGCTCGATTTCGCCCGCGTGGTTCATGCCGATCTCGGCGATGCAGAAACGTGCGGCGCGGGGAATGAGCGCCAGGGTCAGCGGCAGGCCCCAATGGTTGTTGTACGATGCCGCCGCCGCGTGCGTCAGTCCGAACGCGGACAGCGCGGTGCGCAGCATCTCCTTCGTGGTGGTTTTGCCGACGCTGCCGGTGACGGCGACCAGGCGGCCGTCGAACCGGGCGCGGGCGAAGCCGCCGAGGCGGGCCAGACCGGCCAGCGTATCATCGACGCGCAGGGTTGGCGCGGCAGGCGATACGTCCGCATGCACCATCGCGCCGGCCGCGCCCTTGGCAATGGCGTCCGCCACGAAGGCATGGCCGTCGCGGCCCTCGCCCAGCAGCGCCACGAACAGGTCGCCGGGAGCCAGCGTGCGGGTGTCGATCGACACGCCACCGGCGTCGAACGGGGCGGAGAGCACGCCGCCCGTCGCTTCGGCCAGTTCCCGGGCGGACCAAAGGCTCATGCGCGCGCCTCCGTCCCGGCCAGGCGACGGATAACGGACACGTCATCGAACGGCAGGACTGTCCCGCCGACGATCTGCCCCTGCTCATGGCCCTTGCCGGCAACAACAAGAACATCCCCGGGTGCGAGGTCGTTCAGCGCAGTCTCGATGGCCGAGGCCCGGTCGCCGATTTCGAGCGCGGCCGGACAGGCCGCCATGATGGCCGCGCGGATGCTGGCGGGGTCCTCGCTGCGCGGGTTGTCGTCGGTGACGATGAGACAATCGGCCAGGCGGGCGGCGGCCTGCCCCATCAGCGGGCGCTTGCCGCGGTCGCGGTCCCCTCCGGCGCCGAAGACAACGTGTAGCCGGCCTTCGGTATGCGGGCGAAGGGCCGAAAGCAGGCGCTCCAGCGCGTCGGGCGTGTGGGCGTAATCGACATAGGCGGCAGCACCGTTCGGCAGCAGCGCGGCCCGTTCCATCCGGCCGCGCACGCCTTGCAGCGCCGGCAGCCGCTCCAGCACGCCGGACAGGCCGAGCGTTTCGACCAGCGCGGCGGCGACCAGCGCGTTGTCGGCCTGGAAGCGGCCGGGCAGGTTGAGGACGACCTGATGCCGGCATCCGTCCGCCAGAATGGTCAGATCCTGGCCGTCGGGGCGCGGACGCGCGTCGATCAGGCGGAAGAAGTCGCCGGTCTCGCCAACAGTATGCAGATCAAGACGGCGGCGCTGCGCGATCTCGCGCAGGGCGTCGAGTGTCGCCGGGTCCATCTCGGCGTGCGCGATGGCCGGCGCGCCCTCCGGCAACAGCGCCTCGAACAGGCGCAGCTTGGCGCGCCGATAGGCCTCCAAGGTGCCGTGGTAGTCGAGGTGGTCGCGCGTCAGGTTGGTGAACGCCGCGGCAGCCAGCCGCACGCCGTCCAGCCGGAACTGGTCGAGGCCATGCGACGAGGCCTCGATCGCCGCGCGGCCAACGCCGTGCCGCGCGAGGCCGGCCAGCGTCTCCGCGAGACTGACGGGATCGGGCGTGGTCAGGCCGGGGCCGGGCTCGAAGCCGGGGGCGATCAGGCCGAGCGTGCCGAGGCTGGCCGCCTTCTCGCCGGCCGAAGCCCAAAGCTGGCGGGTAAACTCCACGGTGCTGGTCTTGCCGTTGGTGCCGGTGACGGCGGCCACCGTCTCGGGCTGCGGGCCGGCCAGCACCGCCGCGATCCGTGCGAGGCACTGCCGCGGTTCGGGATCGTAGATGATGGGCCGCTGCGGCACGCCCTTCGGCCAGATCGTGCCGGATGGCGCCAGGACCGCGACCGCGCCGCGCTTCACCGCATCGGCGATGTAGTTGCGGCCATCGGCCCGGGCGCCCGGCAGCGCGGCGAACAGGTCGCCGGGGACGACGTGGCGGCTGTCGGCGGTAACCCCGGCGATCTCCAACTGCGCCAGCGCCTGGAGGGTGCCGGGCGAGCCTGAAATGGTGCGCATGATGTCAGCGAGCAGCAATGGAGGCGGCCAGAGCCAGGGTGGCATGCCCGTCGGCCCATCCCGTCATGGTGGGCGGAGCCGGCCCGGCCGTCATGGCCCGCGAAGGCGGGCCATCCACGCCTTCTGCCGGTAGCAGCAAAGGCGTGGATGGTGGGCCTTCGCCCACCATGACGGAAGCGTCAGGGCCTTCAGCGGCCATGACGGAGTAGGATGGCCTCGCTTCGGCGACGACGAACGGCAGCCCGAACAGACGGGTCTGGCGCCGGACATCCGGAACCGGGCGGCTGATGGCCGGCGGCAGCACCGTGGCCGGCACCGTCAGGTTCGGCTTGTTGTCCCGCACCGTCTTCGCCGCGGCATCGACGGCCGGAGCCGGGGCGCCGGGGCCGCGCGCGGGCGCGCCGGGAGGCCGGCCGGGCTCCAGCGGAATGGCAAGCGCCTGGTTGATCGCCTGCATGTTCGCCAGGTCCGGCAACATGCCCATCATCGGCGCGATCCGCGCGATCACCTTGCCGGCCGCGGGTGCAACCACCCAGCCCGCCGTCGCATAACCATACGTGGCCTTGGTCGCATGCGGCTCATCCAGCATCATATAAACCGCGAAACGCGGTGCGTTCATCGGGAACACGCTCATGAACGCGGCGACGTTGGCGTGCTTCTTGTACCCGCCATGCGCCTGCACCTTCTCCGCCGTGCCGGTCTTGCCGCCGGGGTAGTAGCCCGGCACCTCGGCCGACTTGCCGAACCCGTCGGTCACCACCAGCCGCATCAGCCGGCGCATGATGTCCGAGGTGGATTGCTGCATCACCCGGACCGTCTCCGGCTGCGCGCCCGGCTCCAGCGCCAGGATGGTCGGGCGCACCAGCAAACCGCCATTGGCGATCGCAGCGGTGCCGCGCACCACGTGCAAAGGCGTGACGGAGATGCCGTGGCCGAAGCCCACCGTCAGCGTCGCAATCTCCTTCCAGTTCGCCGCCGGCTGGATGATCGGCCGCGCGGATTCCGGCAGCTCGATCCCGGTGCGGCCGAACATCCCCATGCCCTTCAGCCAATTTCGCTGCCGTTCGGACCCCACCGCCTGGGCGATATGCGCCGCGCCGATGTTCGACGAATAGGCCAGCACCTCCGGCAGGTACAGCCAGCGATGCTTGCCCTCGAAGTCGGAGATGGTGAACCGGCCGATGGAAATGTTGTGGGACGCATCGAACTCATCCCAGATATGGGCGACGCCGAGGTCGAGCGCCATCGACGCGGTCTGCAGCTTGAATGTGCTGCCGGGCTCGTAAGTTCCTTCCACCGCGCGATTGAAACGATCATCCGCCGGGGCGGTGCGCACCAGGTTGGCGTCGTAATCCGGCAGGCTGACCATCGCCAGCACCTCTCCGGTGTGCACGTCCATGACGATGCCGCAGCCGCCGATGGCGGTGAAGGTCTGCATCGCCGCGATCAGTTCTTCGCGCACCGCCGCCTGGACCTGAAGGTCGATCGACAGACGCAACGGATCCTGGCTGGTCCGCAGGCGTTCGTCGAAATATTTCTCCACCCCGGCAAAGCCGCTCTGATCCACATCGACGCCGCCCAGCACCTGCGCGGCGGTGCGGCCGAGCGGGTACTGACGGTGCTGCGTCGGGCGGAAATCGATGCCGGGAATGCCGAGGTCGTTGACCGCCATCTCCTCCCGCGGGGTAATTTCTCGGGCGAGATAAATAAACTTCTTGTCGTCGCGCTTCAGCCGTTCGGTCGTTTCTGCGAGATCCAGCCTCGGCAAAACCCCCTTCAACTTCCCAGCCGCCTCCTCCGCATTCCCGATCTGCCTTGGATCGGCGAATAACGAAACAGTATTGAGCGAAATCGCCATCGGCTGACCGTTGCGATCGACGATCGCGGCGCGCTGGCCCGGCAAGGTCGATTCGATCGGGTCGTGCGGCACTGCCGCAACAATCTCGGTGACCGGACGCTCCACCCGGTGCGGCGCCAGCGGCATGAAGATCGTCGCCAGCGCCAGCTTCGCCAGCACGGCGCCGAACAGGAAGGTGAAGCCGCCGGCTGAAATGACCAGCCGCGAGCGCGATTTCTCCAGCGCCGCCCGCCGCGCGAGGTCCGGTGCGGTGACCCGGACGTTCTCCATGCGCGGAACGGAATCGGCGCGGCTTGCACCGCGCCGGGACGCCAGCCTGCCGAACCGGCCGTCTTGCGGCGGCGGTTCGGCAGGCGGAAACGGATCGTCTGGATGGCTCATGTGTGCTGCGCACTCAGTTGGTGTTGGACCACTGCGTGGAACTGACCGGCATCGGCCGCGGCGCCGGGGCCATTGTTCCCCGCGCCATGCCCAGCAGGGATCCGCCATAGGGCGAAGCGGCGGCAACCGCGGCGGGCGCCGGAGCGGGAGAAGCCGGCCGTGGCGCCACCGGCGCCATGGGTGCCGGTTTCGGCGCCATCGCAACCACCGGAGCCGGGGCCGAAGGCTTTGACGGTGCGGGCGGCGGGGACGGCCGGGGCGGCGGGGCTGATGCGTGCAGTTCCGCCGATCTCGTTTCAGCGGCTCGGGCTTCGGCGGCTCGGGCCTCGGCCAGGCGGTTCTCCGGCGGATGCGCCGGATGCAGTTCGATCGGACGCGGCTCGGCCGTCGCCACCGCGCGCGGCGGCGCGGCCTCGGCCGGCTTCGGCGGAGCGGCCTTGTGCTCAACCGAATGCGGCGCCGCCGCGGCCATCGCCGGCGGTGCCGCGGGCATCGGCGGGATCGGCAGATCCTCCTGCTCATCAGCGACGGCAGGGGTCTCCGGCTCGGCCGGCGCCGCATCCGAAGCCGGCGCCTCCGGGGCCGCAGCCACCGGCGGGGCCTCCACGTGCGGCGGCTCGACATGCACGGCCGGCAGGCGGCTATCCAAATCGGCCAGGCTGGTGAATTGCGACGGCGAGATGGTCCTCAGGCTGAGGAAGCTATCGGAGAACTGCCGCAGCCGCTCCGGATCGTTCAGCATCGTCCATTCCGCCGCCAGCAGGCGGCTCTGGTCGCGCAGCGTGCTGGTGTCGTGCACGGCGCGCTCGATCGTCTTGTCGAGCACCTGCACCTCGTGCTTGGACTGATACAGGTACAGCCCGGAACCGGTGGCCATCAGGAAGGTGACGATCGTCAGGGGGCGGATCATGGGTTCAGGCCCTTGTCGTGCCCAAGCGGGGCAGAAGGCGTCAAACGTTCCAGCGCCCGCAGCCGGGCGCTGCGGGATCGCGGATTGGCATCCGTCTCGGCTGCGCCGGGACGCACGGCGCGCGAGGTCAGCAGGCGGAAGCGCGGCGCCTCGCGCAGGAACAGGCCGCCCGGATCGTGCCGGGAAGGGGCGCCAGTACGGCCGGCGGCCTCGCTCATGAAGCGCTTGACGATGCGGTCCTCCAGGCTGTGGAAGGCCACGACGACCAGCTTGCCGCCGGGCGCCAGCAGGCTGACCGCCTGCGCCAGCGCATCCTCGATCTGCCGCAGCTCGTCGTTGACCTTGATCCGCAGCGCCTGGAAGCTGCGCGTGGCCGGATCGTTGCCGGACTTGTCGCGCGGCATGACCGAGCGGATGATCGACGCCAGGCGCCCGGTGGTCTCGACGGGGGCTTCCCGGCGCGCGGCCACGATGGCCTTGGCGATCCGCCGCGACGCCCGTTCCTCGCCCAGTTGATACAGCACGTCCGCCAGCTCCCGTTCCGGCAGCGTATTTACCACATCGGCCGCGCTGGTCCCATGTTTTCCCATGCGCATATCCAGCGGACCGTCGAAACGGAACGAGAAGCCGCGCTGCGGATCGTCGATCTGGAAAGACGAGACGCCGAGGTCGAGCACCACGCCGTCCAGCGCGCTGACCCCGGCCTGATCCAGCAGCGCGACCATGTCGCCGAACTGCCCGTGCAGCAGGTGAAGGCGGCCGGGGAACTCTGCAACGAGCGTTGCGCCGCGCTCGATCGCCTCGGGGTCGCGGTCGATCGCCCACAGGGTGCAGGCGGCGTGTTGCAGGATCGCGCGGGCATAGCCGCCGCCGCCGAAGGTGCCATCCAGATAGACGCCGCCGTCGCGCGGCGCGAGCGTGGCCACGACTTCGTCGAGCAGGACAGGAACATGGCCGCTCATGCCGGCGCCCCCGTCCGAAGGGTCATCTGCGCCGCCTTGACGGCGGCCTTGGCCTCGGCGAGGCGGCGGGCGCCGGCCTCCGGCTCCCAGATCTGGAAAGTCTTGCTGGCGCCGATGAACACGACGCTGTCGGTCAGCCCGGCATAAGCGATGAGTTCGGCCGGAAGCTGGATGCGGCCTTCCTTGTCGGTTTCCATGGCGCAGGCATCGCCGAACAGCGCCATGGCGAAATTATCGTGCTCGATGCTGAACTGGTCGTATTGGTCCAGCGGCGAACTGAGCGCTTCGAAGCCCTTCTCGGTCCAGCCCTCGATGCAGGGATGCTGGTGCGAAGGCCGCAACACCAGCGGCGCCACCAGGGCGCCTTCTCCGGCGCCGCTCATCTTTTTGAGGACCGAACGAAACGGCGCAGGCACCGACACACGCCCCTTGGCGTCCAGCTTGTTCTGGTGCGTGCCGATGAAGAGGCCCATGCGGACCGGAGCGCCTTTCGTGTCGAGCGGTGAAGCCGGCGGCAGGGTTTGGCGAGGGAGGATTCAGGCCAGATCCGGTCGCACCCGGTGGTGGACGATGGTCCGTCATGGGTTGAGATGGGATAGCATGGGAATTCATGGTTCGTCAAAAGGATTCCCCTCTTTACTGGCCGTTCCGACGGGTAAAATTGGCTGTCTGTCAAACACTTACCGATGAGGTTCCGATTCACCCCAAAGCAATTCTTCATCACGAAAATATTCGCGTTTCGTTCCTGTGGACAACCCTGTGGACAGGGGCCTGAAACGACCGCGATGCGGGGGTGCTGTGGATAGACAGGCCCGGGGATAAGTCTTGGCGGAAGGGCGCCGGACGGGGAACTGCCAGACAGTCTGTAAGCCGGGTTCTGTCCGCCTCTTGCGAGGCGGGGCGGCCATTCCTCTGGGACGCAGCTTGCGATGCGCCTCACGCGACCAACCCGGACGGCGGGACGGGAATGTCCCTGCGATGATCGCGCGACCGAAGTCCCGGATACCGCGGCCGCCCCTATTCGGTCTTGCTCCCGGTGGGGTTTACCCTGCCGCCCCTGTTGCCAGGGGCGCGGTGCGCTCTTGCCGCACCGTTTCGCCCTTGCCCGCGGGGTCCGCCCCGAGGGGCGGCTTTGCACGGGCGGTTTGTTTTCTGTGGCACTGTCCCTGGGGTCGCCCCCGCCGGCCGTTAGCCGGCACCGTATTCCCGTGGAGCCCGGACTTTCCTCCGCCGACGGAATGACCCGCCGGCGGCGGCCGCCCGACTGTCTGGCGCGAGGGATGTGCGCCTGGCGGGTCCGGGGGTCAAGGTTTGTTGCTGAAAGCCGGTTGCCGGCAGCCCCACGGACGCGGTACCGGCGCATCAAGCGTCCCGGCTGATCTCTTTCGGCGGCGCGGCGGCGCCCGAGGCGTCCCCGGGTTCAGTGCAATCCGTGGCTTAATCTGCGCAATCTGTGTAACAACTTGCTTTGCCGCAACCCGCACAGCCGGCCGGAACATCGTAGTCCCTCGTGGCGCGATGGAACCCGGGACTGCACCGCACCCCGCAAGTGAGACGCTGAATCAAGCGCACCCCGTTTCAAACCGTCACCTGCGTCTCTGCGCCGAAGACTCTAACCGCGGCCGGTGCCGGCCGGTTCGGTCCGTGCAATGATGCCGCCGCCAAGCACCCGGTCCCCCAGGTAGAAGACGCAGGCCTGGCCGGGCGCCGGCAAGGCAGGCTCGTCCAGTTCGACCATGGTTTCGCCCCGCACGGTGCGAACGATCGCGGGCCGCAACCGGTCGTGCGCCCGCAGCTTGACCGTGCAGCGAAACGACTCCCCGGCTTCCGCCAGCCAGTTCACATCGCGCAACGGAATCTCCCGCGTCCCGCTGTCCCGCGGACCGATAACCACGCGCCGCCGGACGGGGTCGGTTGCAACGACATACTGCCTCGCGCCCGCCACCACCGCGGCATCGCCGAGCCGCTTGCCCTGCCCCACCGTGTAGCGCCCGATGCCGTCATGGCTGCCCACGACGCGGCCTTCCGATGTGACGATCTCCCCAGGCTCCAGCGCATCGGGGCGGAACCGTCCTACCACGCCGGTGTAATCGCCGGACGGCACGAAGCAGATGTCCTGGCTGTCCGGCTTCTCGGCCACCCCCAACCCCAGCCGCTGGGCGACATCGCGCACCGCCCGCTTGTCCGCCATGCCGCCGAGCGGAAACAGGCACATCGCCAACTGCGCCCGGGTGGTCGCGAACAGGAACCAGCTCTGGTCCCGCAGCACATCGGCAGCGCGGTGCAGTTCGGGACCCGCCGCGGTGTCGATGCGGCGGACGTAATGGCCGGTCGCCAGTCGTTCCGCGCCGAGACCGCGCGCCAGCTCCGACAGATCGCCGAACTTGACCGTCTGGTTGCAGCGGATGCACGGCACCGGCGTCTCGCCGCCGGCATAGCTGTCGGCGAAATCGGCGATCACGGCCTTGGCGAACCGCTCCTCGGCATCGATAACATAATGCGCGATGCCCAGCCGATCGGCCACGCGGCGGGCATCGTGGATGTCCTGGCCGGCGCAGCAGGCGCCCTTGCGGCCGGACGCGGCGCCGTGGTCGTACAACTGCAGCGTGACGCCGATGACCTCATGCCCGGCCTCGTGCAGCAGCCCGGCAACCACGCTGCTGTCCACGCCGCCGGACATGGCGACCACAACCCGCATGCTTAACCCTGGGCGTTCCGCGTCGCCGCCGGCAACGTCACGACGAGGCCGTCCAGCGCCTCCGTCATGACGATCTGGCAGCCGAGCCGCGACGTCCGGGTCAGGCCGAACGCCAGGTCGAGCATGTCCTCCTCGTCCTCCGTCGGCTGCTCCAGCTTCTTGAACCAGGCCGCATCGACGATGACGTGGCAGGTCGAGCAGGCCAACGAGCCCTCGCAGGCGCCTTCGATATCGACCCCGTGCTTATGGGCGATCTCCAGCACGGACAGCCCGAGCGGCGCGTCAACCTCCCGCGGATTCCCCTTGGGATCAATGAAAGTCATCTTCGGCATGCGGATCAGGCCCCGGCTGGCTCATCGGCATAGGCCGCCACGAGCGCCGCGGCGGCGTAGTCGATATCGGCGGCGGAGGTAAAGCGTCCAATCCCGATGCGCAAGGTCGAAGCGGCTTCGCGTTCGGAAAGCCCCATCGCGCGCAGGACATAGGACGGCTCGATCTCGGCCGAGGAACAGGCGGATCCGGTGGAGACGCACAGATCCGGCGCCGCTTCCATCAGCGCGGCGGCGCTGCGCGCCGGAAACGTCAGGTTGAGGTTGCCGGCGATGCGCGCTTGCAGGCTGCCGTTGAGCCGAAGCCCCGGGATGCCTTCGGACAGGCGATCCAAAAGGCGGCGGCGCAGGGCGGCGATCCGCTCGGCCTCGGCGTGCATCTCCGCGGCGGCGAGATCGCAGGCCACGCCCAGCCCGGCAATCAGCGCCGCCGGCAGTGTGCCGGAGCGAAGGCCCCTTTCCTGTCCGCCGCCGGAGAACAGCGGCACAAGGCGAACGCGCGGGCGGCGGCGGACGAACAGCGCACCCACGCCCTTCGGACCGTACAGCTTGTGCCCGCTGACCGATGCCAGATCCACCCGCCAGCCGGTGCAATCGACCGGTATCTTGCCGGCGGCCTGCGCCAGGTCGGTGTGGAACAGCGCCCCGGCCGCCTTGGCGATGGCGGCGAGGCCGGGGATGTCCTGGACCACGCCGGTTTCGTTGTTGACCGCCATGACGCTGACCAGCAGCGTTGGCACCCCCAGCGCCTCGCGCAGCACGTCCGGATCCAGCAGCCCGTCGCCGCGAACCGGCAGGACAACCGGCTCGAACCCCTCGGCCGCCATGTCGGCCACCGATTCAAGAACGCACTTGTGCTCCGTCGCGACGGTGACGATGCGCCGCCGCGGGTCGCCCTGTGCCGCGGCGAAGCGGGCGGCGCCCTTGATGGCGATGTTGTTCGCCTCGGTGGCGCCGGAGGTGAAGACGATTTCGTTGCTGCCGGCGCCGATAAGCGCGGCGACCCGGGACCGGGCGTGCTCGACGGCGGCTTCGGCACGGCGGCCGAGCACGTGCTCGGCGCTGTGCGGGTTGCCATAGTCCTCGGTGAAGAACGGCAGCATCGCCTCCACCACGCGCGGATCGCAGCGCGTGGTCGCCTGGTTGTCCAGGTAGACGGGCCGGTTCGGGCGCGGCGGAGGCTTGATCATCGGCCAGACTTGGGATCAGGCGGCCCGTGTCGCCAGTGGGGCGCGCAACCGGTCGGCCACACGGGGGTAGGCGGCCGCGAAGACGTCGATGTCCGCCTGCGCGACGTTCCAGGGCAGGGAGACGCGGATCGCCTGCTCGGCCAGCGTGCCGAGACCCATCGCACGCAGGACATGGCTGGCCGCCACCTTGCCGGAACTGCACGCCGCCCCGGCGCTGACGGCGATCCTCTCCAGGTCGAAGGCGATGACCTGCGCGTCCGCCCGCACGCCGGGCAGCGCGAGGCAGGTTGTGTTCGGCAGCCGGCGGGCCCGATCGCCGCAGACGATCGCTCCGGCTTGCTCGGCCGCGCGTTCCGCCTGGTCCCGCAAGCGGGCGATCCGGTCCGGATCATCCTCCGCGCTGGCAATGGCCGCCGCCGCAAACCCGGCGATCAGCGCCACCGGGGGCGTGCCCCCCCGCCGCCCGCGCTCCTGACCGCCGCCGGCAATCAAGGCCGCGGCGAACGGCGCATCCGGCGCCAGCAACAGCGCTCCCGCCCCCGCGGGTCCGCCCAGCTTGTGGGAGGAAACCGCCAGACTGTGCGCCCCGAGCGTTGCGAGATCGACCGTAACGCGCCCCGCCGCCTGCACCGCGTCCACATGCACGATCGCACCGTGCCGCCGGCAGATCGCCGCGGCCTGTTGCACCGGCTGGATGACGCCGGTTTCGTTGTTGGCCAGCATCAGACAGACCAGCGACGGAACCCCGTCCCCGAGCAGCGCGGCCAGGGCATCGATATCGGCAACGCCATCCGCCCCGGCCGGCACCATCAGGGCGCCCGCGGCCGCCGCCCGCACCGCATCATGCTCGATCGCACTTATAATAAGGCGCCGCTTGGCTGGCATGGCGTGGATCGCGAGCGCGTCCGCCTCGGTGCCGCCGGAGGTGAAGACCAGGTCCTCCGGCCGGGCGCCGAACCGGCGGGCGATGGCTTCGCGCGAGTCCTCCATGATGCGCCGCGCGGCGCGGCCGGCCTGATGCACCGAGGAAGGATTGCCCGTTATGTCTAGGGCAGCGAGGACCGCGTCACGGGCGGCGGGACGTAGCGGCTGGGTTGCGTTGGCATCCAGGTAATGCATGTCACTTGGCCCCGGCCGGCTCCGCCGCGATTGGCACATCGACCGGCTCCGCCGGAAGGGGCGCCACGCCGGCGGCCCGCCCGCTGACGCGGCCCTTGACGACATCCGCCAGGGTCAGGCCGCCGAGAAACAGGTCGATCTGGCGGCCCAGCTCGACCCAAAGCTCGTGCGTCTGGCACTGCCCGGTCCCTATACCCGGGGACGGCGAGAGAAGGCAACCGCCCCGGCCGGCATCGCAGCGCGTCGCCTTTGTCGGTTCATCGACGGCGGCAACGATGTCCGCGATGGCGATCTCGGCGGCCGGGCGCGCGAGCCGGTAGCCGCCGCCGGGGCCGCGGGCGGAGCCGACCAGCCCGGCGCGACGCAGTTTGCCGAAAAGCTGCTCGAGATAGGATTGGCTGAGCTGCTGGCGCTCGGCAATGTCCGCCAGCGAAACCGACGCCGAGGCGGCCCGGGCACTGTTACGCGTCGCGAGATCGGCCATGGCCATGACCGCGTAGCGGCCCCGGGTGGAAAGCTGCACGACGGTTCAGCCGTTGGCCGGCATGGACGAAAGTCTCTCGCTGAAACCGTCCCGCCACGCAAATAGCGCCCGGCGGAACGGCGCGCTCTTCTGGCCGGACAGGGAGTAGTGCCGGAGTTGAGTTCTGAACGGCAGCCGGCTGTCGCGGCCTGACGGCTCGCCGCAAGCGATAATCATGCCAAAATAGACGGGCAATGCGGCCCGAAGCGATTCAAAAGGTTTGGAACTGAGCAAAAACGCAACCTCCAGTAGCAGCAATCAGTCTATTTTGCATCATCTGCCGGGACTTCTCTCTTTTATTCGGCACACTTGTCTATTACACTGAACATGAACGCCATGCGACATTTCCATGATGAAAGATCGCTTTGATTGTCCTATAACGAGCTTCTCCTAGGGCAAGACGCCCATCCAAGGTGCCCTGCGGAGGTGTTATTGTTTTTGCTACAGAAGGAAAAGCGTGCTTCAGGCTCCTCGCGAACACTTACTTCTGACCTAAAATATCCGACTGCGACGGTCAAGATTTAATGGTTTGCACGCGTGCCATGAAACTGAAATCCAGGGATTGCGTTCCTATTTGAACGGGGTCGCGCGGGGCATGGGGGGACTTGTCCTGACCCGCGCGATATGTATGCCCGGCACGGCGCTCGAGGCTGCGGTGGCCTTGTTGCGTGCGCTGCCGGTGGGACAGGAAACAGGTTACTTATCGCCATGCCCGAGGTCATGTTCGCCGGTCCAGATGGACGGCTTGAAGGTCGTTATCACCATTCCAAGGAGTCCGGGGCGCCGGTCGCCCTGATCCTGCATCCGCATCCGCTGCATGGCGGAACGATGAACAACCGTATCACATATTCGATGTACCAAGCATACCAAAAGCTTGGATGTTCTGTGATGCGATTCAACTTCCGCGGCGTCGGCCGCAGCCAGGGGCGCTACGACGGCGGCATCGGCGAAATCGGCGATGCGGCGGCGGCGCTCGACTGGATGCAGGCGGTCAATCCGGGCCATGGCGGGCTGTGGATCGCCGGCTATTCGTTCGGAGCGTTCATCGGCATGCAGCTTCTCATGCGCCGACCGGAGATTTCCGGCTGGGTCAGCGTGGCGCCTCCGGCCAATCACTACGATTTCGGCTTTCTCGCCCCCTGTCCATGCGGCGGTCTGATGCTGCATGGCGACGTGGACGAGCTCGTGCCGGAACCGGCGGTGCGCAAGCTGGTCGATAAGCTGAATACCCAAAAGGGCGTTCACGTCGATTACCGGGTCATCCCCGGGGCGGATCATGTATTTGCCAGTCATGCCGATGTCGTGGCGGACGCGGTAGACGATTTCTGCGGCAAGGCGATCGCCCGCAAACAGATGGCCCTGGCTGCGGATTAGACCGGGTCAACCCGGCACCCGGGCGGCGGCGTCATGCCGCTGCCGCCCCGCAGCACTCACTGCACATTTTGAATCCGGCCGCCGGCCATCGCAACAGGAACGCCTGTTGTCGTTGGAAATGTAATCGGCCGTACGTTTAATACGCGCGCCGCCAGGAAGCCGAAGCATTGCGCTTCCAGTGCGTCGCCGTCCCATCCCTCCGCTTCCACCGGCTCGACCGGAACGCGGAGCTTTTTGCGTAGCCCGTCCATCAGTATGGGGTTGTGCCGTCCGCCGCCGCAAACCAGCCAGCGGGCGGGTGGCTCGGGGAACACCGCGGCAGCGATCGAGCGGATGGTGAACGCCGCCAGGGTGGCGGCTCCGTCCGATGCCGACAGCCCGGTCAGACCGCTGACCGCCAACGCCCGCCCGAAATCCAGCCGGTCGAGCGACTTGGGCGCGGGTGCGGCAAAATACGGGTCAGACAGCAGCCGCCCCAGAACGGCCTCATCGGCGCGCCCTGACCGGGCCAGCGCGCCGCCCTTGTCGAACGCCTGGCCGGTGTGGCGCGCGCACCAGTCGTCCAGCGGCCCGTTGCCGGGTCCGGTGTCGAAGGCGAGAAGCTCCCCGCCGCGGCCGATAAAGGTCACGTTGGCGACGCCGCCTATATTAAGGACGGCGAGCGGCTTGGGCAGGTTCGCCGCCAGGGCGGCATGATAGACGGGAACCAGAGGGGCACCCTGCCCGCCCGCGGCAACATCGGCCGAGCGGAAATCGTGGGCAACCGGCAGCCTCGTCACCCTGGCCAGCCGCGCCGCGTCTCCCACCTGCCAGGTCCGGCGGCGCGCGGGCTGATGCAGGATGGTCTGACCGTGGAAGCCGATGATGTCGGCAGGCCGATCGAGCGCCTCGACAGCCTCGATGTGGTAATCGGTGAGGCGGTCCACGGCGCTGATCAGGCGAGGGTCCTGCGCTGTCAGCGTGGGCGCGAGGTCCAGGATCGCGCGCAGATCGCGGCGCAGATCCGCGTCGTAGGGCAGCGTCAGCGACGGGCCGAACGCGGCGATATGCTCGCCATCGGTGTCCAGCCAGGCGGCATCGACGCCGTCCAGGGAGGTTCCGCTCATGAGGCCGATAACGCGCGGCATTTGTTCCCGTGCTGGTGTGTGTTAACCCGCGTGCCTTCTCACGATACGGGTCTGCCGCCATGACGACCACCTCTTTCCTGGACGAAGCCACCGCTCGGGGCTTCGTGTTTCAGTGCACCGACACGGACGCGCTGCGCGCCGCGATGGAGGCTGGCCCCGTCTCCGCCTATATCGGCTTCGATTGCACGGCCGACAGCCTGCATGTCGGCAGCCTGGTGCAGATCATGATCCTGCGGCTGCTGCAGAAGCACGGCCACAAGCCTGTTGTGCTGCTGGGCGGGGGCACGACCCGAATCGGCGACCCCTCCGGCAAGGACGAGTCGCGGCAGTTGCTGACGGATGAGACGATCGCCGCCAACATGGCGGGCATAAGGCGCTGCTTCACGCCGTTCCTGCGCTTCGGCGAGGGGCCGTCCGACGCCATGCTGGCGAACAACGCCGACTGGCTGGATACGCTCGGCTACATTCCGCTGCTGCGGGAGGTCGGGGTGCACTTCACCATCAACCGCATGCTGGGGTTCGATTCGGTGAAGCTGCGGCTTGAGCGCGAGCAGCCGCTGACCTTCCTCGAATTCAATTACATGATCCTGCAGAGCTACGATTTCCGCGAACTCAGCCGACGCCACGGCGTCACCCTGCAAATCGGCGGGTCGGACCAGTGGGGCAACATCGTCGCCGGGATGGAGCTGACGCGGCGGACGGACGCGAGAGCGGTGTATGGCCTGACCACGCCGCTGATTACCACAGCCTCCGGCGGCAAGATGGGCAAGACCGCCCAAGGCGCCATCTGGCTCACCGCCGATCGGCTGTCTCCTTATGAATACTGGCAGTTCTGGAGGAATACCGAGGACGGCGATGTCGGCCGCTTCCTGCGGCTGTTCACCGACCTGCCGTTGGAGGAGATCGTCCGGCTGGAGGCGCTCGGCGGCGCGGAGATAAACGAGGCCAAGAAGGTGCTGGCCACCGAGGCCACGGCTCTGGCGCATGGCGCTGAGCAGGCCGCGGCGGCGGCGGAGACGGCGCGGCTTGCGTTCGAGCGGGGCGAGGCCGTGGCAACATTGCCGAGCGTCTCGGTCCCGGCCGCCGAGCTGGAGGCGGGGATTCCGGCGTTCCGGCTGTTTGTCCTGGCCGGGCTGGCGGCGAGCAATGCCGAGGCGCGGCGGCTGATCCGCGGCGGCGGGGCACGGGTGAACGACGCGCCCGTGGCCGACGAGGGGGGACTTATCGGGCCGGAGTTGCTGCGGGACGGCGCAATCAAGCTATCCGCGGGACGGAAGCAGCACCGGCTGGTTAGGGCTGACCCCCACAAATAGCCGAAAAGGATAATCCATCAGATCGGCCGACCACGCCGTGGTTGGCGATCCGGGCCCGCCGTCTACGCCCGTCGCTCGCGCTTTTGCACATCGCCGGGAATCGAATCTCCCCGGGCTCGACTGCATGCCGGAAACGGCTTGGCTTTCATCGTCCACCGAAAGGGCTTGGCCACCGCGTAAGGGAATGCCGGATTTTCCCCCTTCGCCGAGATCGATTTTGGCAACTGCACCTCATTTTGCCCGGCACCGATAAGCCCCCGTCGCGGCTTTCATAACGAACCCCCGCCGGACGGCTCGAATACCAGTGCGGTAAAGGAATTTTATCGACTCGATATGTACTCCTGCGGTCAGTCGCCCTTTATTGACAAAACCGTATCATGTCTGTAAGGTACCGGATCATATCGGGGACATCTCAGGGGGAGCCAACGTGACCAAAAGCTTTCAACGTCGATTCAGGTACGAGTGCCTCGTCTTATCACTCCTGGCACCGTTTTCCGCTGCGCATGCAACCGCCATTGTGTACGAAGGATTTTCGGACGCGTCCGGGTTGACATTCGCCGGTGATGCAGCGACCGTCAGTACGTCAGACGGCGTCGTTTCCCGCATCACGCCGGCAGCGTTCGGCCAGTCTGGCGCCTTCTATAGTACAAGCGCCATAACATTGGGAGGCAGCGATACGTTCAGCACGCAATTCCAGTTCCGGCTCAGCAGCCCGGGCGGAATCGATCCGGCGGACGGGTTTACCTTCGTATTGGCGGCTAGTCCGGCCGGCCTCGGTGGGGCTGGCAACGGACTCGGCTATGTCGGCGTGAGCAACAGCGTCGCCATCGAGTTCGGCACCTACAACAACTATCTCGGCTTGGGCCCTTATCCGGCTGCGCCGAACAGCAGCAACCACGTAGCGATCGACACCGATGGAGTACGAACCCAGACCGACGTAACGAATGTCTACGGCGTTTCATCCTGCGGATTTACCAACGGCACGCCAGCCCAGAACCCGCATACGGCAGCGGGCTGCATGTCGAACGGGGATCTGTGGACGGCCAACATCACTTACGACGGCAACGATCTGAGCGTGACACTATCCGATCCGGCCGAAGGTACATCCTTCACCGCCCTTTCCGACGTGCCGATAAACATCAGTTCGTATCTCGGCACCAACACCGCCTATGTCGGATTTACCGGGTCCACTGGCTCGGGCTGGGAAAACAACGACATTGTCAATTGGGCCTTCTCGAATACGGCAAACCTTCCCCCCGACTTGATTCCCGAGCCTTCAAGTCTTTATTTGCTCGGTTTAGGCTTGGTGTTCCTGCCGCTGCGATACCGCGCTCGTCGTTAGTTCACGTCGCCGCAAATAGCGACTCGGTTGGATCGAGTCGCTATTTTCCACATTTCGGCAGTGAAGCCTTCCCTGGCTAGGCGAACGCGGGATCCCCGCCGGTCACGTCGGGAGCCACAGCCTCCGGGGCATCCAGCGGACGCGCGGGGCGGTTCTGCCGGAGCGTGGACGCGCCATCCGCCACAATCTGCCAGACCGCCTGCGACAGCTCCTTGCGATCCGCGTATCGCACCGGATCAATCGGCGCATGCAGCAACACGGTCGCCCGCAGTCCGATATGCTGGGTCAGCCGCCAGAAATGCGACGCGATGTTCATATCGCCATACCACGCGAACACCGGCCGGCTCGCCCGCCCCGCGGGCAGCCCGCCCAGCCGGTCGTAAACCACGGACACCGGCTGGATCAGCGGGATGTCCCGCACATCGTCGCCCGGCTTCGCCTCGGCCAACGCAAAGAACGACGACCGGAACGGCAGCACCCGGGACCCGTCCGAACTCGTGCCCTCCGGAAACAGGATCAGCTTGTCCCCGCCCCGTAGCGTCTCGCGCATCGAATCGCGCTCGCGCGCCGTTGACGCCCGGGTGCGCGACACGAATACCGTCCGCCCGAGCCGCGCAATCACACTGATGATCGGCCACTTTGCCACGTCATCCTTGGAGACGAAGCAGCCTTCCAGCACGCCGCCCAGCGTCGGAACATCGATCCAGGACGAGTGATTGGAGACGAAGATCACCGCCCGCCCATCCGAGCCAGCCGCCGGGCTGCCGATGACCCGGACCCTGATGCCGATCAGGCGCGTGAACACCGCCCAATAGACGCGCGCGAATGCCACCTTGGCATGACCGGGCAGGATCAGGCAGACAAGCTGGATGAAGATCGACGGAATGGTCCATGCCAGCACCGCCAGCCCGCGTCGCGCCACCCGGATGCGTCGCGCGACCAGCCAACCCTCGCGGCCTTTCGGAAGTTCAAGCAGGAAACCCGGATTATGATCCAGGTTAGGTATCATGGTCTTTCTGCGGCCCAGACGCGGCATCCGCTTAGCCTGAACAACGGTCGAAGGGTCTATCATGACGTTTGCGATACCCCGTTGCATGTCGCGGAACAATGGCGCAACCGTGACCGTTTAGCGAAACCGCCCGGGACAGAACTGAGCTGATCTGCCGCCATGCACCGCCTCCGGATCCTGCTGCCGACCGCCGTGCGGTGGATGGCAATCGGCCTGCTTGTCACGGTCGCCGCTGTGGTGGTGGGACGGTCTCATGCGGCTGATCCCCAACCCTATAACGTCACGCTGAAGCCAACCGGAGATGGCGCGCTGGATGCTGCGCTGCAAGGCAGCTCGACGTTGATCTCCTTACAAAAATCCGCGCCTGTCGGCGGATTCGCCCTGACCGGGCGGGCGCGTCAGGACAGCCAGAGGTTCCTGTCGGCGCTGCACAGCTTCGGCTACTACAAGGCTACAGTCGTCACGACGATCGCCGGACATCCCTTGGACGATCCGGCGCTGCCTTCGATCATCGATGCCGCTCCGGCCAATCCGCCGGTTGAGGTGGTGGTGTCGTTCGACCTTGGTCCGCGCTTCCGTCTCGGAAAGGTGACCATCTCCGGTCAGGTGCCGCCGGATATTCCCGGTCATCTCAACCTCGAATCGGGGCAGCCGGCGATGGCGGCCGACGTGCTGGCGGCCCAGGGGCGGCTGCTGGCGGCGCTGCGGGCGGATGGCTATCCGATGGCGAAGGTGCCGGTGCCGATTGCGCTGCTGCACCCGGACCAGAACCTGCTGGATGTGGAGTTCCAGCCGGAGACCGGTCCGAAGGCGGATATCGGGCCGATCACCTTCACCGGGTTGAAGAACATGAACGAGTCGTTCGTGCGGCAGCGGCTGCTGCTGCACCAGGGCGAGCAGTACAGCCCGGACGCCATTGAAAAGGCGCGCGCGGACCTGGTGTCGATCGGGGTGTTCTCGGTCGTTCGCGCCGTCCCGGCCGATGCGCTGGACCCGGACGGGCAGTTGCCAATCAATTTCGACCTGACCGAGCGCCCGCTGCACGCGGTCGATGCGACGGTGGCGTATTCGACCGACCTCGGGGTAAATTTCTCCACCGCCTGGCATGACCGCAACCTGTTCGGCAACGCGGAGCAATTGAACCTGTCGGCCGGGGCGCTGCTGGGCGGCGATGCCATAACCAAGCCGGGGTACAATATCGGCGCGCAGTTCCTCAAGCCGGACTTCCTGATGCGCGACCAGACGCTGGAGGTCGACGTGAATGCGGTCGATCAGAGTTTGCAGGCCTACGACCAGAAGGCCCTGCTGGAGAAGATCGCGCTGAACCGGAAATTGTCGCCGCACTGGTCGGTCAGTCTAGGCCTGTCAGCCGAGCAGGAGTCCATCCTTCAGGAGAGCGTAACCCGCGACTATAACCTCATCGGCATCCCGGCCAGCGTGAAATACGACAGCACCGACAACCTGCTGAACCCGACCAAGGGCATTCGCGCCGCGTTGATGGCCACCCCGACCTATTCGATCGGCTCGCCGAGTGCGACATTCCTGATCATGCAGCTTTCCGGCTCAACCTATTTCGACGTCTTCAACGACGGGCGCAGCATCATCGCGGTGCGCGGGCTGGTGGGTGAGGCGGCCGGTGTGGACGTGTTCGGGCTGCCACCGGACCAGCGCTTCTATGCCGGCGGCAGCAGCACGGTGCGGGGATACAGGTTCCAGACTCTCGGGCCGCAGTTCCCGGATGAGAAGCCGACGGGCGGCACCGCGATCTCGACCGGGACGATCGAGTTCCGCCAAAGGATCCTCGGGAATTACGGGGTGGTCGGGTTCATCGACGCGGGCCAGGTGACGTCGGACGGCGCGCCGTTTAGTGGCAGTTGGCATGAGGGCGCGGGGATCGGCGCGCGATACTATACCTCGATCGGGCCGATCAGGCTGGATTTCGCCGTGCCTTTGAACAAGCTGCCGGGCGGGGATTCGTTCGAAGTGTATATCGGGATCGGACAGGCGTTTTGACCCGCCGCATCCTGAAATGGGTGGCCGGAATCGCGGCGGTGCTTCTGGCGCTGCCCATCGGCGCGGTCGTCGTGGTCCTGATTCTGGCGAACACGGATTTCGGGCGGCGCCTGATCGAGACGCAGACGAAAAGCCTGACCGGCGGGATGGTGACGATCCAGGGGCTTGCCGGGCGGTTCCCCGATGCGCTGCGGGCGGGGCAGATCCAGGTTTCTGACTATAAAGGCGTGTATGTCACGGTTTCCGATGTCGTCCTGGACTGGTCGCCGCTGAAGCTGATTGGCCGTTTCGCTCAGGTGGATCGCCTGCAGGCGGCAAAGGTGGATTTCGAGCGTTTGCCGGAGTCGGACCCCAAAGCAAGCATCAGCAAGAGCAGCGGAGGTTCGTTCAGCCTGCCGGTGCGGGTCGATCTGCGCAGCCTTCAGGTTGATCAGGCGGTCATTGGTGCGCCCGTTGCCGGAGCGGCGGCCACTCTGGCGCTGACCGGTTCGGCCGATTTGCCGACACTGACACAGGGCACGGTGCATCTGGATGCGCGGCGGCTGGACAGCCCGGGCACGTATGCGGTCAACGGCACCCTGACGCAGCGGGACATCAAGGCGAACATCACGGCGAACGAGCCGGCCAAGGGGCTGATCGCGACGATCGCGCATGTGCCGGATGTCGGGCCGCTGGCGGTGCAGGCGTCGGTCAACGGGCCGCGCGACAACATCGGCACTCAGTTGGGACTGACGGCGGGGCCGCTGAAGGCGTCGGCCTCGGGGACGATCGACCTCGACCATGAGGCCGCCGATCTCGCGGTCAAGGCAGAAGCGCCGGCGATGAGTCCCGGGCCGGGGATTTCCTGGCAGTCGATTCTTGTGGACGCGAAGGTGCATGGCCCGTTCGCGAAGGTCGATGCCGATGGCACGGTGCGCATCGAAGTGCTGGAGGCCGGCGGGGCGCGGATTGGCTTGCTGGCGGCGGACGTGAAGGGCAATGCCGGGCAGGTCAATCTGCATGCCTCGGTGGCTGATCTGCACATACCCGGGCCGAAGCCGGACATTTTCGCCTCCGCGCCGATTGTGGTGGACGCCTCCGCCCGCCTGGATGCCGCCGATCGGCCGGTCACGTTCGGGGTAAGGCACCCGCTGGTTTCGGTGGACGGGTCGGCGCAGACGGCGGGGATCGAGACGCTGAAGGCGCATCTGGTGCTGCCGGATCTCACCCCGCTGGCGGCGGCGGGCGGGACGGACATTCGCGGCAACAGCGATCTCGATGTGGCCGCCGAGGTCAATGGCGACACGACGACCGCCTCCGCGAAGGGGCGGCTTTCGGTGACCGGCGGCATGGCGCCGGTACCCGCGTTGGTCGGCGACGATTGCCGGATCGATGTCGCCGCATCCATGCACAAGCAGGATATGACGCTGTCGCATCTGACGGTGAACGGCAAGAACCTGGATGTGTCGGCGCAGGGCGGACTGGCTGACAAGACGCTGGACCTGAACTGGACGGTGGCGCTGGCCGATCTGGCGGCAGTGCAGCCGAATTTGTCGGGCAAAGTGGATGCGAAGGGGCATGCCGGCGGCGCACTGGATGCGGTGGCGGTGCAGGCGGATATCGGCGCGGATATCGCGGCGAAGGGGATCCAGCCGGGGCATCTCGATGCGCATGTGGACGCGACGGGGCTACCGGGGTCGCCGCATGCGGACGTCAAGGCGGATGGCACTTTGCTGAACGCGCCGCTGTCGCTTGCCCTGACCGCGGATCAGGCGGCGGGGGTGACGAAGGTCGATATCGATCACGCATCCTGGAAGTCGCTGAAGGCGCAGGGGGCGGTCAGTCTGACGCCTCCGGCGGTCATCCCGGCGGGCAAGCTGAGCGTCGATCTCGGGCGACTCGCGGACCTGGAGCCTTTGATCGGCAAGCCGATTGCCGGGCAGGCGCAGGCGACGCTGGATTCGGATGACCAGGCGGCGCGGCTGGCGCTGACGGTGAGGGACGCATCGCTGCCGGGGACCGCGGCAGTCGGCAGGGCCGTGCTGAACGCGACGGTAACCGATCCGAACGGGCATCCGTCGGTGGATGCAACGGTGACCGCGGACGGCGTGTCGGCTGGCAGCGCCCAAGCCATTTCCGCACGGGTGACGGCGAAAGGTCCGCAGGAGGCCGTGGCCTTGACGGTCGCCGCCAATGCCCCGGCGGTGGCCGGAGGCGCCGCGAGAGTCAACACTGCGGGCACGTTCAACGTCACGGACCGCACGCTCGCGCTGGCGCGGATGGAGGCAAGCTGGAAAGACCAGGTGCTGCGACTGCTGGCCCCCGCCCGGTTGACTTTCACGGACGGCGTTTCCATGGACCGCGTGCGGCTCGGCTTCCAGCAAGCGGAGCTAACCGTTGCCGGCAGCGCCGGAAGCAATCTGGACCTGACCGCCACACTGCGAAACCTGTCGGCCAATGTCGCCGCCATCGCCGACCCCTCGCTGGCTGCGGACGGGGTGATCGCGGCGGATGTGCGCCTGACCGGGACCAGCGCGCAGCCTCAGGGAACCATAAGGGTCACGGCCGATCGCGTGCGTCTGCGGCAGGGGCCGGGCCAGGCACTGCCGCCTGCGAATTTGGCGGCCAACGCGACGCTGATGGGCACCTCCGCCCGGGTCGACACGCGGCTGACCGCGGGGCCGTCGCATGTCACGGTCATCGGAACGGCGCCCCTGTCCAGCAGTGGCGCCTTGGACCTGAAATCGGACGGGCTGGTCGATCTGAGGATGCTCGATCCGCTGCTGCTGGCGCAGGGGCGGCGAGCGCGCGGCACGGTGACCCTGAACGCCGAGGTGACCGGAACGACCTCCACACCCCTGGTCAACGGCACCGCCACGCTGCGCAACGGCGATGTGGCGGATTACGGCCTCGGCGCGCATGTGTCCGATCTGGCGGCGACGATCCAGGCGACGGGCGACACCATCCGGCTGTCCAGCTTCACCGGCAAGGCCGGCCCGGGGACGCTGGGCGGCAGCGGGACGATCAGCCTGGCGGGCCAGATGCCGGTCGATCTGCATTTCACCGCGAACGACGCCCGGCCGCTGTCGAGCGATCTGCTGACGGCGCTGATCGATGTCAACCTGACGGTGCAGGGCGAGGTCAAGGGCGACCTCCAGGTGGGCGGCACGTTGCATGTCCGCCGCGCCGATATCCGCATCCCCGACAAGCTGCCGCCAAGCATCGCGGTGCTGCCGGTGCGGAACTTCAATGCGCCGCCTCCGCCCCCTGCCCCGCCGTCGCCACAGTCCAACATCGCGCTGAACCTGACCTTGGACGCGCCGGAACAGGTGTTCATCCGCGGCCGGGGGCTGGATGCGGAGTTGGGCGGGAAGATCCATTTCGGCGGCACGGTCAGCAACCCGATTCCGAATGGCGGACTGCATTTGCGGCGCGGCACGCTCAGCGTGATCGGCACGACGCTGAACTTCACCGAGGGGACGATCGATTTCAGCGGCGCCGGGATCGCTGATCCGTCACTGCATTTCGTGGCGACGTCTACGACCGCGACGATCGTGGCGACTCTGACCGTCAGCGGCAGCGCGAGCAATCCGAAGATCACGCTGTCGAGCGTGCCGGACATGCCGCAGGACGAGATCCTGGCGCAGCTTCTGTTCGGCACCAGCACGTCGAAGCTGAGCGCTTTGCAGCTTGCGCAGATCGCGGCGGCGCTGGCCTCGCTGTCGGGCGCGACGAGCGGTTTCGACCCGTTGGACAGCATCCGCACATCTCTCGGGCTCGATCGGCTGACCGTCGGCAGCGATGCGTCGGGCAATCCGACCTTGCAGGCGGGGCGGTATATTGCCCGCGGGGTCTATGTCGGGGCGCAGCAAAGCGCATCGGGCAGCGGGACGCAGGTCACGGTGCAGGTCGATCTGGCGAAGGGTCTGAAGCTGCAGGCGACAGCAGGGTCGTCCGGGTCGAGTTCGGCGACCGGCAGCGCCAGCACCGAGGACGCCGCCAGCGTGGGACTGACCTACCAGTTCGAATATTGAGCGCCCTGCCGGGAACAAACCGCGATCAGCCGCGTTGACCCGGCATGAGCATTGATCCGAAAAGCACCACCGGTCCTTCTATCCCATCGAATGCGGAGAAAGACCCGGATGAATGGACGACGGGTGCCGAGTCGATGACCGGGGCGCAGGCGTCGTATCTGAAAACGTTGTGCGAGGAGGCCGGGGAGCCGTTCGACCCGGGTCTGACCAAGGCCGAAGCGTCGAAACGGATCGATGCGTTGCAGGGGAAGACTGGGCGCGGGCGGACGCACTGAGTCGGGCACCGTCGTTTCCCACCGTCATGGCGGGCGCAGGCCACATGGGCGTTAAAATAGTGTGCTCGCGAGGCAACTGCCCCCTGACCGTCATGGTGCGCGGAGGCGCACTATCCACGCCTTCTGCCGGTTTCGAAATCGGGCACTCTCGTGCGCGTCTTTGTTGACAGACGGGGGTAGGAAGAACATAAAAAGAACATGCCCAAGGCCCTGTCCGTCGCCGACAAACTGGAAATCCTCGCCGACGCCGCGAAATACGACGCGTCCTGTGCGTCCTCCGGCGGAGAGAAGCGAAACTCGCGCAACAGTGGCGGCATCGGGTCGAGCACCGGCAACGGAATCTGCCATTCGTACACCCCGGACGGACGCTGCGTGTCGCTGCTGAAAATCCTTCTGACCAACGCCTGCGTCTATGACTGCGCATACTGCATCAACCGGCGCTCATCGAACGTCCGGCGCGCCCGCTTCACCGTGCAGGAAGTCGTCGATCTGACGCTGGAGTTTTACAAGCGTAACTACATCGAGGGGCTGTTCCTGTCGTCCGGCATCATCCGCTCGCCCGATTATACGATGGAGGCGCTCGTTCGGGTCGCCCGGACGCTGCGGATCGAGCATGCGTTTCGCGGCTATATTCATCTCAAGTCGATCCCCGAAGCCTCCCCCGACCTCATTCGCGCCGCCGGGCTCTACGCCGATCGGCTGTCGATCAACATCGAGCTGCCGACGGAGGAGTCGCTGAAGCGTTTCGCGCCGGAGAAACGAACGCAGACGATCCATGCGACGATGCGGGATCTCAGCCTGAAAATCGCCGATGCGCGGGCCGATGCGCGAGGGCCGCGGTTTTCGCCGGCGGGGCAGAGCACGCAACTGATCGTCGGGGCTGACAGCAGCAGCGATTCCACGGTGCTGGCGACGGCATCGGGGCTGTACGGGACGTATCGGTTGAAACGGATCTATTACTCCGCCTTCAGCCCCATCCCCGACGCCAGCTCGCTTTTGCCGGCGCGGCCAGCGCCGTTGCAGCGGGAAAACCGGTTGTACCAGGCCGATTGGCTGATGCGCTTCTATGGCTTCAGCGCGGCGGAGATCCTGGCCGGCAGCGCGGACGACATGCTCGACCCGGAGATCGATCCGAAACTCGCCTGGGCACTGCGCAACCGGGAGCGGTTTCCGGTCGATGTGAATACCGCCGAGCGGGAGAGCCTGCTGCGCGTCCCCGGCCTTGGGGTGCGCTCGGTCGATCGTGTCTTGAGCGCAAGAACGCATGGCCGGCTGCGGCTGGACGACATCCGCCGAATCGCCGGATCGTTCCGGCGCTTGCTGCCGTTTATCGTGACAGCGGATCACCAGCCGGCTCGGCTGCTGGACCGGGCGGCATTGCGGAGCATGGTGGCGCCGCGACCGCGCCAACCGTCTTTGTTCGGATGATGTATTCGGTAGCCATAGAGCCGCCGGACGACCTCGCCGCGTTTCGCTCCGCCGCGCGCAGGCTTTTGGCGCGACGGATCGATCCGGCAGACATTACATGGACGGATCAGCCGGATGCGGGATTGTTCCCGGGCGTCCCGCCGGAAGCCGAACGGATCGCCACGGTTCCGCGCGCGTTCGTCGAACTTGCCGAATCGGTCGCCTGCCATCGCGACGATTCGCGATGGCCGCTGCTGTATCAGCTTCTCTGGCGCATTGCGGCTGGGGAGCGAACGCTGATGGACCAACCGGCCGATGCGCTTATGCACCGGCTTTGCGGGATGGCTGCGTCTGTCCGGCGCGACCAGCACAGGATGACCGCGTTCGTGCGGTTTCGTATCGTGGAGGATGACGACGGACCATGCTCCGTGGCCTGGTACGAACCGCGGCACCGGATTCTCCGCCGGGTCACCCCGTTCTTCGTCGACCGCTTCGCCAGCCTGCGGTTTTCGATTCTGACGCCCGACCTGTCCCTACACTGGGATCGCCGGACCCTTCGATACGACCCGGGTCTAAGCCGATCGGCTGCGCCGCCGGTGGATGATGTGGAGAACCGGTGGAAGCGGTATTACTGCGCGACGTTCAATCCGGCGCGGGTCAATCCGAGGCTACTGCAAAGCCACATGCCGAAACGCTTCCGCCACGATTTGCCGGAAGCAGAAACGATCCGCGATCTCCTCGGCAGCGCGGGCAAGAGAGCCGACGCGATGATGGGCACACAGCCTACTGCGGCACCGTCTCCGCAATCCCCTTGTTGCGCGCAAACGCTTCATACCACGCCGCCAGCCGCGGATGTCCCGGCCGCCACGGGTGCGACGCAAAGCGGAAATCCAGATACCCCAGCGCGCAGGCCACCGTGATCGACCCGATATCGACGATCTTGTGCGGCGGGTCACGCTCCAACGTATCGACCGCGCGGTCGATGGCGTCCCGGTAGCGCGCAATCTGTTGATCCCGCGCCGCTTCCTGAGGCTTGGCCTGCTCGCCGCGCCACGGCACCGCCGCATCCAGTATCCCGTCGCCCACCGACTGGAACTTCAGCGCCCGCCAGCGCGGCGCACCGTGGGCGGGAAAGAGCTGCATTTCGTCCCCAACGCTGTCGAGGTATTCGCAGATCAACTGGCTGCCGAACAGCGACAGCCCGTCATCCGTCACCAGGCACGGGACTTTCGACAGCGGGTTGTCCGCCAGCAGATCGTCCGGAGACTCATGCGGATTGGTCACGTGCCGCTCGATCCGCCCGTCCAGCCCGCGGATGATCGCGCAGGCGACGACTTTCCTGACATACGGACTGGTTGGAGAGTAGTACAGCTTCACGGCGGTGGAGCCTCCCTTAAAATTTATCCTTCTTGGCCCGCACGGCGGCGAAGCTTGCCACATCCGGGGCGAGCAGGAACGGATTGGCCTGCAATTCTTCCGACAGCAAGGACGGCACGCTCGGCTGCCCGGCGGCGCGCAACTGCTCGACCTTGGCGACGAACGCATGCAGCGCCTTGTTATCCGGGTCCACCGACAGGGCGAAGCGGGCGTTGGCCTCAGTGTATTCGTGCCCGCAGCAGACCTGCGTGTCGCCCGGCAGAGCCGCCAGCTTGCGCAGGCTGTCGAACATTTCCTCGGCCGAACCCTCGATCAGGCGGCCGCAGCCAAGGCTGAACAGCGTGTCGCCCGACAGCAGAATGTCGCCGTCGGGAAAGAAGAAATTGATCTGCCCGCGCGTGTGTCCGGGGGTTTCGATCACCCGGCCGACAGCGTCGCCCAGCCGGACCGCATCCCCGTCCTTCACCGCATCATCCAATTTCGGCAGCCGATGCCGATCGGCCGCGGCGCCGATGACGGGGCAGTTGAAGCGGGAGCGGACCTCGTCGGTGCCGGCGGTGTGGTCCGCATGGTGGTGCGTCAGCAGGATCGCATCCAGGCGTCCGCCTGCCTTTTCAATGGCCTCGATCACCGGCCCAGCATCCGCCGGATCGACGATCGCCGTGGCGCCCGTGTTGCTGTCTCGCAGCAGCCAGGCATAGTTGTCCGTCAGGATCGGAACCGGTGTCGCGGAGATTGTCATGCTGAACTTCTTATCATGCGTTCATTCGGCCGGAAACCGCATGATGTGCTATACGCTGGCATCATGACAGCGGATGCACATCTCGTCGCCGAATTTTACGGTTCCTCGCGCGGCGCCGTCACCGCGCGCGTGGTGCGGGAACGGCTATTCGCGATGTGGCCGTCCATGCCCGATGAATCGGTGCTGGGCCTCGGCTATTCAATGCCTTACCTGCGGCTGTGGCGCGATCAGACCAAGCGCTGCATCGCGCTCACGCCGGCGCATCTCGGCGCGGCGCGGTGGCCGGCGGGCGCCCCGAATTTGTCATGCACCTCGGAAGAGGATTGCCTGCCTTTCGCCGATTTGACCTTCGACCGCATCCTGCTGGTTCACGGCCTCGAGATGGCGGAAAACGCGCGGCGGCTGCTGCGCGAGGCGTGGCGGGTGCTGAAGGATGACGGGCGGCTGCTGATCGTCGTGCCGAACCGCAGCGGGATGTGGGCGTATTGGGACAGCACGCCATTCGGGCACGGGCTGCCGTATTCGTCCGGGCAGCTTTGCCGGCTGCTGGCGGGCGCCTTGTTCCGGGTGGAACGCCGGGACGCGTGTCTGTGGGTGCCGCCCTCGCCGATGCGCCTCCTGCTGCGCAGCGCGCCGGTGTTCGAGCAGGCGGGCCGGAAGCTGATGCCCGGATTGGCCGGGGTGACGCTGACCGAGGCGGTCAAGGACGTATACGCGGCCATGCCGGTGGAAGCCGTGGCGCGGCGGCGGCTTGTGCTGGCGGAGGCGGCTTAGGCTACAACGTCATGTGCCCGGCTTGTCCGGGCCACCGGCACGTGCGGCGATCGGTGGCCCGGACAAGCCGGGCACATGACGAATGCGGGGCCTTTCATCACGGCACCCTCCGCAAAATATAGTGCATCGTGAAATTGAACTCGATCGGCTCATTTCCGGGCGTCGGCAGCGGCGGGATATGCGCGTCCCGGAACATCGACTGTAGCGCCAGATCCAGCCACATCGACCCCGACTTCGAGATCAACTGGACATCCGTCACCCGCCCGTTGTGCTGCGCGACGACGTGCACCTTGACATCGCCGTCCTCGAAATTCGCCCGCGCCTGCTCCGGATAGTAGGCGTGCTGCGACACCCACCGGGACAACGCGTTGCGCCAGTCCGGCCCGCCCGCGTCGGTGTCGATATCGGCAAACGGTGAGATATTCGGCGCGCCCTTGGTCGCCGGCCCCAGCGACATATCCATCGTGCCCGGCGGCCTCGGCGCAGCGGATGTCCGCGTCCTCGGCTGCGGCGCACCCAACGGCCGGCCCAGGCTGAAATCCATCGGCGCCGGGAAGTCGGATGGCTTGGGCGGAGGCGGCCGCTTCGGCGGCGGCTTCGGTGCTGGCGGCGGGCGCTCGACCGGGGCTTTTTCCACCGGCGGCGGCGGGGGCGGCGCCTCGACCGAAGGCGGCACCGGTGTCGGCACCGGCGGAGCGGCCGGTGCAGGGGGCGGAGGAGGCGGCGGCGGTGTCGGAGGCAGCGGCAAGGGCTGCGGTTCCTCCGCCGGGGGCGCCTGCTCGGACGGCCGGGCCTGCGGCGACGGTTCGGGCAATGTCGGCCCCTCTTTCCGCCCGCTCTCGAACACCATCGTCACCGGCGAGGGCGGCGGCAGCCACTCCTCCCTGCCCTTCCGCTTCAGCGTGACCAGCAGAAGCAACAGGATCGCCAGGTGAATCGCCAGCGACACCGTCCAGGCGCGGCTGAAATAGGAGCGGCGGCGCTTGAAGCGCCGGCTGGCGGGAGTCCTGCGCCGGTTAAGGACGATCAATCGCATGGAAGCGAATCTATCGGCGCCGCAGCAGGAATACGCCCTGCTCCCCAAAAATGTTCGCGAGCATCAGGAAGCGCGTCCATGGCGCCCGCCGCCCGCCATCATCGGCGGCGAGCCACCGCTCGATGACATAACCTTCCTGCTCGCACAGAGAGAAGAAATCATGGATCGTGCACGGGTGGATGTTCGGCGTTTCATACCACGGACGATCCCAGGCCGGAGTCATCGGCATCCGGCCGCTGACCAGAAGCTGCCAGCGAACCTGCCAATGGCCGAAATTGGGAAAGCTGACAACGGCGCGGGTGCCGATGCGCAGCATCTGCACCAGCACCTCGCGCGGGCGCTCGACCGCCTGCAAGGCGCGCGACAGCACCACGTAGTCGAACGCGTCGTCCGGGTAGTGCTGGAGGTCGATGTCGGCGTCGCCCTGCATCACCGGCAGGCCGTGGGCGACCGCCTGGGTCACCTGCGCCATGTCGATCTCGATCCCGCGCGCGTCGCAGCCCTTGGTCTGGAACAGATGGTCGATCAGGAAGCCGTCGCCGCAGCCGATATCCAGCACGCGCGACCGCGGCGCGATCATGCCGGCGATCAGGGCCAGATCGACGCGCATGTTCTTCGCCAGGAAGCGGACGGGATCGGGTGCGCTCACAGAGCCGGCAGCCCCGCATGCATGGCGCAGCCGCGCAGGAAGCCGGCAAGCGTGCGGTGGAAGTCCGGCTCATCCAGCAGGAACGCGTCGTGGCCCTTGTCGGTGGGGATCTCGACGAACGACACGTTGGCGCCGGCGCGGTTCAACGCTCGGGCGACGGCGCGGCTCTGCGTGGTCGGGAACAGCCAATCGGAGGTGAACGAGACCAGCAGGAAGCGGGTCGCCGTGCCCCTGAACGCCAGCGCGAGGTCGCCGCCGCAATCGGCCGCGAGGTCGAAATAGTCCATCGCCCGGGTAATCGTCAGGTAGCTGTTGGCGTCGAAGCGCTGCACGAAGGTGCTGCCCTGGTGGCGAAGGTAGGATTCGACCTCGAACATCTCGCCGAACAGATTGATCGCCTCGGTGATGTCCTTCGGCGCGTTCTGCAGCCGCCGCCCGAACTTCCGCGTCAGGGCTTCTTCCGACAGATAGGTGATGTGCGCGCACATCCGGGCCACCGCCAAACCGCGCGCCGGCAGCCGCCCGGTTTCCCAATACCGCCCGCCATGCCAATCCGGATCTGCGAAGATCGCCTGCCGCCCGACCTCATGAAACGCGATGTTCTGCGCCGAATGATACGATGCCGCGGCGATCGGCAGGGCGGCGAAGACGTGTTCGGGGAATTGCGCCGCCCATTGCAGCGCCTGCATGCCGCCCATCGATCCGCCGATGACGGCGAACAGGCGGTCGATGCCGAGGTGCTCGATCAGCCGCTTCTGCGCGCGGACCATGTCGCGGATGGTGACCGGCGGGAAATCGGTGCCCCAGGGTTCGTCCGAGCCGGTGCCGTCGGGATTTTCCCGCCGGCAGAGCGGGCCGGTGCTGCCCATGCAGCCGCCCAGCACATTGGGGCAGATGACGAAAAAGCGGTTGGTGTCGATCGGCAGCCCCGGGCCGACGACGGATTCCCACCAGCCGGGCTTGCCGGTGATCGGGTGCGTCTCCGCCACGTACTGGTCCCCGGTCAGGGCGTGGCACACCAGGATGGCGTTGCTGTGGTCCTCATTGAGGGTGCCATAGGTGCGATAGGCGACGGTGTGGCGTCGCAGGGTTGTCCCGCACTCCAGGGCGAACCCGTCGTCGAATGTGACGTGGGTGTGGATGAGGTCCGTGCGTGCGGCGGTTTGGTCCATCGGTGCGCCTGAATAGGACCTGCGAGGGAGGCTCGCAACCGGGATCACGCTGCGGCGTCTTCGAGTTCCCCCGCACGACGGATGTGGCATTTCCCTACGACCTCTTGGTGCTTGATATCGCTGCAAGCCGGGCCTACGCATCCGCAAAGATTGCGGGACATTAATCTGTATTCCCGGTCAGCACGGAAGGCACCATGCAAGCGGATGCGGCGGAACCTCGGAAATGGCGGGAGGCCGTCATGTTCCTTTTCTTGTCCGTCATGGCATGGCCGATGATCGCGGGCGGCTTCATCGCGGCCTACGGGCTGGCCTGGTGGGTTTATTTCATCTTCGCCGGCCCGCCGGGGCCGCGTTGAGGAGGGATGTCAGGCCCCTCCCCGCCGCGCGGCCGCTGGTCCCGGCTGTTCGGCAATGTCTGGTTCCGCACGGCGACGCGGCCCTCGGCGCATTTCAGCCTGCTGTTCCTGACCCTGGGCGGCTTCGTCGCGGGGGTGGCGTTCTGGGGCGGCTTCAACACCGCGATGGAGGCGGCCAATACCGAATCGTTCTGCATCAGTTGCCACGAGATGCGGGACAACGTCTACCAGGAGCTGCAAGGCACGATTCATTGGACCAACCGCTCGGGCGTGCGGGCCACCTGCCCCGACTGCCACACGCCGCATCCGTGGACGCTGAAGATCGCCCGCAAGATGCAGGCATCCAGGGAAGTCTGGGCCAAGCTGTTCGGCGCGATCGACACGCGCCGCAAATTCCTCGACCAGCGCACGCTGATGGCGCAGCGGGAATGGGCGCGAATGACCGCCAACAACTCGGCCGAGTGCCGCAACTGCCACAGCGCGCAATCGATGGATTTGTCCGAACAGCAGCCGCGGGCGGCGGCGGTGCATCAGGCGCGGCTGCTGACCGGGGAACGGACCTGCATCGATTGCCACAAGGGCATCGCGCATCTGCTGCCGAAACCGCCGAAGACGGATGAGATCGAGGGGTTCGACGATGACAGCTCCCCGCAGTTGCCGGATATGACCGGGCCGTGACGGACCTCAATGACACAAAGCAGGATCGATCAATGACTTTCGTGTTCAAGCTGCTTGCCGCCTTGGGTTTGGTCGCCTGTTTGGGTGCCGCGCCGTCGCGGGCGGCCGGGATCGACTGGGCCAGCGTCCCCGGCAAGGAAATCGTGCTGTTCTACCCCGGCCAGTCGTCGTGGGAATGGTCGCTGACCCGGTCCGCGATGTCCGGCGCGAAGGAATTCACCGAGGGCAAGAACTGCGACGATTGCCATATCGGTGAAGAAAAGACCATGGGGCCGCAGATCGCCTCCGGCCAGCCGCGGGTGTTCAAGGACGGCACCAAGCCGCCGATAGAGCCGGTGCCGATTGCCGGGAAACGGGGCTATATCCCGGCGACGGTGAAGTTCGCCAATGACGGCACCAACCTGTACGTGCACATCGAGTTTGCCGAGGGCGCGCAGCCGGATGCGAAGCAGGATCCGCAGTTCGACACGAAGGTGACGGTGATGTTCAACGACGGCGGCGTGCCGGAGGCGAACCGCGGCGGCTGTTTCGCGGCCTGCCATGACGATTCGAACGGCATGCCGAGCGCCAAGGGTGCGACGCGCACGATGTATCTGCCGAAGACCCGGGTCAAGCTGACACGGCAGGGCGGCGGCGACACGCTGAAGCCGGGGGAAGACCTGGCGAAGCTGCGCGCCGACGGATACGTGCTGGACTTCTGGGAGGCCAAGCTGAACCCGGACGCCACCCCTGTCGCCGTCAACGGCTCGATCTTCGACAAGCGGGAGGAAACCGCGCCGACGGTGGTAACGGCCGAGGCGACGCAGTCCGATGGCGTGTGGGCGGTGACATTAGGCCGGAAGCTGGACGCCGGCCCGGGGTTCAAGGCGTTCACCGATGCCGGGCGCTACACCGTGTCGTTTGCGATCCATGCGGGCCACACGGCGCACCGGTTCCATTACGTTTCGTTCGAGCGGACCTTGCGGATCAACGGAGGTTCGGCGGATTTTGTAGCGTTGAAGAAATAGGACACCGCGCTCCGGGCAGCGCGTCCGGGACAGAAAGTATTCAACCGAGCGGCACCTGTCGCCCCCCGAACGTTGACCCGCCGGGCGCCGCAACCGGCCGGAAGACTTGGCTACCACCCGGTAACGGGGCATGGTACCGCGACCATCATCGGAGCAGCGCCCCATGGCTCATCGCGGCTTGACCTTCGGCATCTTCCTCGCCCCGTTCCACCGGCCGGGCGAGAGCCCGACCCTGGCGATCAGCCGCGATATCGAACTGATCCAGTGGCTCGACCACCTCGGCTACGACGAAGCCTGGATCGGCGAGCACCACTCCGCCGGCTGGGAACTTATTGCTTCACCAGAATTGATCATCGCCGCGGCGGCGGAAAAAACCAAACACATCCGGCTGGGCTCGGGCGTCACCAGCCTGCCCTATCACCATCCGTTCCTGGTGGCGCAGCGTTTTGTGCAGCTCGACCACATGACGCGCGGCCGGGCGATGCTGGGCTGCGGACCGGGCGCGCTGACCTCGGACGCCTACATGCTGGGAATCCAGCCGGCAACGCAACGGCCGCGCATGCTGGAGGCGATGGACGCCATCATGGCGCTGTTGAAATGCGAAGAGCGCGTCACGATGAAAACCGACTGGTTCGAAATGAACGACGCGCGGCTGCATCTCGCGCCCTACAGCGACCCGCATTTCGAGATCGCGGTGGCCAGCACGATCACGCCCTTCGGAATGATCGCGGCGGGCACTCACGGTGTCGGCGTGCTGTCCATAGGCGCCGGGCTGCCGGGCGGGCCGGAGGCGATGGCGAAGCAATGGAAGATCGCCGAGGACGCCGCCGCGAAAACCGGCAAGACCGTCAGCCGGAAGAAATGGCGCATCGTGGTCAACGCGCACATCGCCGAGGACGACGAACAGGCGCTGAACGAAGTGCGCAAGGGTGAACGGATCGAAACGGTCGAGTATTTCGAGAACACGCTCGGCCGTCCCCCGGGCCGCTCGGACGATCCGCTGGTGGAAGGGGTGAGGATGGGGACGACGCTGATTGGGACGCCTGATACGGTGACGAAAGGGATCCGGCGGCTGCTGGAGTATAGCCAGGGGGGCTTCGGCGGGATCCTGTTCCGCGCGCATGAATGGGCGACCCGGGAGCAGACGATGCGCAGCTACGAGTTGTTCGCGCGATATGTCATGCCGGTGTTCCAGGGCGCGCTCGATCTGCCGGCGGGTTCGGTGGCGTGGGCGCGCGACAACCGCAAACAGGTATTCGGGGCGACGCCGGAAGCGGTGCGCCGGGCGTTCACGGACTTCGGGGCGGCGGTGCCGGAGGATTTCAAGGCGCGCACGCTGGGCGGCCGGGACGTGACGTAGTGAAAGGCGCCCGGATCGGCGACGTCAACGGCGAGCGAACGGTGTGGATGCCGGCCTCCGCCGGCATGACGAGCGAAGGTTAGGCCAGCGGGGCGAGCCGCTTTTCCACCGTGAGCAGGTTGCCGGCGCCGATCTGATGGCCCGGTCCCCATTGGGCGTGGTTGTGAAACATCGGTGGCGCTCCGTTGCGTCGTCGCACACAGCCTGCCATCGGCGGCGGTCCCGGGCAACACGCCCGGCGGCGGCTTATGGGGTTGGTTTTCGAGGCCGCCGGGAGTATCGCTTTGGGGGCGCTCCGGCGATTCGTGTTCAGGAGACCGTCCGATGCCGGGTTCCGATGTTGACGTCACCGCGGGCGCGATCCTCGCCTATCGGCTGTTCGACGTGGCCTATGAGATCGATCTGGCAATGGCCGAGGAGATCTGGGCGCGCACCGTGCGCACCGGCAGTTCGCGCGGACGCCTGACCACCACGCCGCCCAAGGCGGTGGCGTTCGACGTGCCGCCGGTGTCGCTGGACCTGGGGATTGTCGATCTGGACTTGCCGGAGGGTCCGTTGCAGGCCGCGGCGACAGCGCGGCTGTTCGATTTCGGGGTGATCAGCATTGCGTTGAGGGTCAAGGTGGCGGGGTTGTCCTGGGCTGCGTTCTCCCACCGGATGAATGCGGTCGATGTCAGTGTCGGCCTGGCTCCGGCGTCCGCGCTGTGGACCGGGCTGCTGGAACGGGTGCGCACGGGTGTCGGCGCGGCGCTGATTCGTCCGGGCCGGTCGACCCTGGAGGAGGATTACCTCGTCGGCGTCGCCAACAGCTTCAGCGAATCGATGCCGTCCGAGGGGTTGCCGGCGCGACTGGACCTGGTTCCGTTGTTGTCGGGCGAGCACCGGCCGCTGTCGGAGCCGGCGCGGCGGGATTTGTTACGGCACCAGTATTCGTACTATACGGACGATCTGGTGGTGCTGACCTGGGACCGCGCCTTCATTTACGAGCCGCGCGGCGATACGGACGTGATCGACGTGCTGGAGGTGGCGAACGCTCAGTTGCTGGAGATGCGCTATTACGACGAGCTCCTGGATGACGAGCTGCCGCGGATGTACGATCTGGTGGAGGCGACACGGCGGCATTGGCGGTTGCCCGGCGCGCGGCGCTTCGCCGATCTGGCCCGGCAGTTGTACACGATTGTCGCGGAAGTAACGGAATTGACGGAGAAAGCGGATAATGCGTTGCAGGTGACGGAGGACGTGTATCTGGCGCGGATCTATACCGCGGCGCTGGATTTGTTCCGGGTTCCCACGGTCAGCGCCGCGGTCGATCGCAAGCTGTCGATCATCCGGGATACGTATACGGCGCTTTATGATGAGGCGCATGCAAGCCGATCGGAAGTGTTGGAAATCGTTATTCTGGTGCTGATCGCGGTGGAGATTGTTCTGGCGATCATACGTTAACCGCCGGCAAAGCGATTGATTTCATCAGGCATTCGTCGGCTGTCGGAGTAGCAACGGTCCGTATTCCAGCACGAACAGCAGGAACGCAATCACCCAGGCGCCCCCGGCGACCGGCAGCAAGGCCGCGGTCCACTTCGGTTCGATCGCTGCCTGGATGCGAACCAGCGCCGCGACAACGACACACACGTAGATGACGCATGTCACGCGGCTGGCCGCCAGAACACGGCCGGTATGGCCAAGGCTCACCCGCGTCATCATCGCCAAAGTCATGACGCCGATAGTCCCCGCCGTCCAGGCGTGGATTCCGGCGCTGACCGCAACGCCGAGCGGAAAGAAAACGGCGCCCCCGAGCAGCCCGAAGCCGGCGGCAAGAAATGCGTAGCCCACGTGCAGAACCAGCGTCAGGGGGCTGCGCAGCGTCCTGTCCCCGGCCCACCGCGCCAGCCTGACCGCGTGCGCGGCGCCGGCGAGCAGCATCAGGACGCCGGTCGCGGGATGCCGGGGCATCATGACCCACATGGCCAATGTCAGCGCCGACAACGCCAGCACACCGGCATCGAAACGACCGAACGGAACCGGCAGCCGCCCCGGATTCTCATGCATCAGCCAGTTACGCGTGAAACTCGGGATCACGCGACCGCCGATGAGCGCGACGAGCAGCACCGCCGCCGCGAGGCCGATGCGTGTTCCCAACTCCGCATTGCCGGTCTCATGGTCCTCGATGTGAAAGATCAGGTTGCCGGCGGCGAACAAGGCAAGAAGACCGATTGGCGGAAGGTTCTTCCAGTTGCGGCCGGCGATCACCTCTCGCGCGGCGGCGGCGGCTGCCAGCACCGGAAAAGCGATGTCCACGCACGCCGCCGGCCACGGGCCGATCGGCCCGGAGCAAAGGACGGCGAAGCGGCCGGCGAGCCAGACCAGAACGAGCGCGGCGAGAACGCCTCCCCGCACCGGTGGCCGGCCGGTCCAGTTCGGGATCGCCGTCAGCAGGAACCCGGCCATGATCGCCGGCAGATAACCGTAGAGCATCTCGTGGATATGCCAATCGACCGGCGACATCGCCGTCGGGATTTGCAGATCGCCGAAGAACATCGGCAGCCAGAGAGCGATTCCCACCGCCGACTGGATGGCACCGGCCAGGAAGAACGGCCTGAAGCCGTAACTCCACAAGGCTGCATCAGCGGCGAACGGCGAGCGGAACGAGGGTGTCATCGCTCAGACTATCCCCGCGCGCCCGCCAATGGAAAGCAAGCGGTCCATCGGCGCGGTTGATTCGCCCCGGATTCACATGTAACCACTTTGGCAATGGAACTCGCCCCCGCACCTGCGTCGCTTCCCCCGGATCGGCGCATCTACGCCATCGGCGACATTCACGGCTGCGCCCGGCAACTCGACGCCCTGCACGGGCTGATCCGCGACCACCTTGCCAGCCGGCCGATCGGCTGCGCCCTGCTGCTGCATATCGGCGACTTCGTCGATCGCGGCCCCGATTCGGCCGGGGTGATCGCCCGCCTGACCGACGGATCGCCGATCGGCGGCACGGAGATGATCAACATCCTCGGCAACCACGAAAGCACGATGCTGGAGGCGCTGGCCGGGGAAAAAGCCTCGGCCACCGACTGGCTGTTCGCCGGCGGCAAGGCAACGCTGGAAAGCTACGGCATCGATCCGGAGACCCCGCGGGAGCAATGGGCCGAGCGCATACCGGTCAGCCATCGCGGTTTCCTGCGCGGCCTGCCGCTGATCTACCGGGAGGGCGGCTACGCCTTCGTCCATGCCGGCGTCCGCCTCGGCGTCCCGTTGGAGGAGCAGACGCGCGACGACCTGCTGCGATCCCGCCAGCCGTTCCTGTATTCCGAGGCGGATTTCGGCGCCGTCATCGTGCACGGCCACACCCCGGTTAAGGCCCCCGTCGTCAGGCACAACCGCATCGCCATCGATACCGGGGCGGTGTTCGGCGGCAAGCTGACCTGCCTGGTGCTGGAGGCCGACAGGCTCGGCTTCCTTCAGGCGGACCCGGCGGACGATCCGGTGCCGGTTGCGCATCAGTAATCCGGGCGTTGACGCGCCGGGCAGTTTCCCGCACGCCCGCTTCCTGCTAGCTAGCGCGGCCCGGAGACATACACACACCCATGTTCGATTTTGCCTGGTCGGAAATCATGCTTATCGGCGTCGTCGCGCTGATCGCCATCGGCCCCAAGGACATGCCCGCGGCGATCCGCACCGTCTCCCGCGCGGTGAAGAAAGCGCGCCGCATGGCGGCCGAGTTCCAGACCCATGTCGATGAGATGGTGCGCGAGGCCGATCTGGGGGACGTCAGGAAGACGTTCAACGAAATCAGGAACTTCGATATTCCGGGCGCGCTGGAAAAGCACGTCGATCCGGACCGCTCACTGCGCAAGACGTTTAACGAGGACCCGTTCAAGCCGGCCTATCCGGCGCCGGGCGAAGTCTCGACCTTGGACGAGGTCGCGATCGCCGCGCCGCCCGTGCCTGATGCCCTGCCGGCGCCGGCCGCGGTGGAAGAACCGCCGAAGCCCGACGCTCCGGCGTTCATTCCGCCGGGCATGGTCCCGCCGCCGCCGGTGATCGAGGCGGCTCTCGCGGCCGCCGAGGCGCCGGCTTTCATTCCCCCCGGGGCCGTCCGCCCCTGACCTATCGGAACGCCTGACGTGGCAAGACCGGAAGACGACCACATAGACGACAAGCCGATGCCGCTGCTCGATCACCTGATCGAGCTGCGCCGGCGGCTGATCTGGTCCGCCGTGGCGTTCCTGATCTGCTTCATGATCGCCTACTATTTCTCCAGCGCGATCTACTATTTCCTGGCCGAGCCGCTGGCGGCGGTGCTGCGGGAGCAGGGCAACCCGGACCCGCATCTGATCTATACGCAGCTCTACGAGGCGTTCTTCACCAAGATCAAGGTGGCGTTCTTCGGGGGCGCCTTTGTGTCGTTTCCGATTGTCGCCACGCAGATCTGGCTGTTCGTCGCGCCGGGGCTGTACCGCAGCGAGAAGCGGGCGCTGCTGCCGTTCCTGGCGGCGACGCCGATATTGTTCCTGCTCGGCGCGGCGCTGGCGTATTATTTCGTGTTCCCGTTCGCCTGGAAGTTCTTCGCCAGCTTCCAGACCGCGACGGGCGGCGGCGGGATGCCGATCGAGCTGCTGCCGCGGGTCAGCGAGTACCTGGACCTGGTGATGAAGCTGATCTTCGCGTTCGGCATCACATTCCAGCTTCCGGTGGCTTTGACGCTGCTGGCGAAGGTCGGGATCGTCAGTTCGGCGCAACTGCGGAAGTTCCGGCGCTATGCGTATGTCGGGATGTTCATCATCGCGGCGATTCTGGCCCCGCCGGACGTGATCACGCAGACCGGCCTCGCGCTGCCGCTGATCGCTTTGTATGAGATATCCATCCTCAGCGCCCGCTGGGTCGAACCCAAGCCTGTAGAGATCTGACCATGCACGATATTCGCGCGGTTCGCGCCGATCCGGCGGCTTTCGACGCGGCGATGGGGCGCCGCGGGTTGTCGCCGGTTGCCGATGGGTTGCTGGCCTTGGACGCCGAGCGCCGGGCGGCTCAGACCGCCCTGCAGGAAAAGCAGGCCCGCCGCAATGCCCTGGCCAGGGAGATCGGCCAGGGCAAGCGCGCCGGGGGGGACACAGCGGCGCTGGAGGCTGAGGCGACGGCGCTGCGCGACGCGATGGATGATTTGGAGGGCCGGGTTCCCGCGCTGGATGCGGCGATCCGGGGCGCGCTGGAGGTGCTGCCGAACATCCTGGATGCGTCGGTGCCCGATGGTCCGGACGAGAGAGCGAATGTGGTGCTGAAGCAGTCCGGCTCGCCACGGGCGTTCGACTTCGAGCCGAAGCAGCATTTCGAGCTGGGCGAGGCGATGGGTCTGATGGATTTCGCCACCGCCGCCAAGCTGGCCGGGGCGCGGTTCACCGTGCTGCGCGGCGGGCTGGCTCGGCTGGAGCGGGCGCTGGGGCAGTTCATGCTCGATCTGCATACGCAGGAGCATGGCTATACCGAGGCCAGCATGCCGTACCTTGTCAACGCGGCGGCGGTCTACGGCACCGGCAGCCTGCCGAAGTTCGAGGAGGATTTGTTCAAGACCACCGACGGCCGGTATCTGATCCCGACCGCGGAGGTGCCGCTGACCAACACCGTGGCCGGGGACATCGTGGCAGAGAAGGTCTTGCCGATACGGCTGACGGCGCTGACGGACTGCTATCGCAGCGAGGCCGGGTCCGCGGGGCGGGATACGCGCGGGATGCTGAGGCAGCATCAGTTCCGGAAGGTGGAGCTGGTTTCGATCACCACACCCGACCAGAGCGTGGAGGAGCACGAGCGGATGACGCGGTGCGCGGAGACGGTGCTGGAGCGGTTGGAACTGCCGTATCGGCGGGTGCTGCTGTGCTCGGGCGATACCGGGTTTGCCTCGACGCGGACACATGACCTCGAGGTCTGGCTGCCGGGGCAGCAGATGTTCCGGGAGATTTCGTCCTGCTCGAACTGCAAGGACTTCCAGGCGCGGCGGATGAACGCGCGGTTCCGCGGCGGGGCGGACGGGAAGACGATGGCGAATGTGCATACGCTGAACGGGTCGGGAATCGCCGTGGGGCGCGCGCTGATCGCGGTGATGGAGAACTACCAGCAGGCGGATGGGTCGATCGCGGTGCCGGAGGTGCTGCGAGGGTATTTTGGCGGGGTGGCGAGTATAGGCGGGCCGTAGTCCTTACCGCGGCATCGCCGCCTGGCGTGTCGGGATAAGGCCGCACCCGCACTCTTGGCCGAATCGGCACGCCCATGGCACGGTTCCCGGGCAGCAACACTCCATGCAACGGGAACAGCCGATGATCACCAAACGCCAACTGCTCGCCGGTGCCGCGCTTGCGGCCACCGGCACACCGGTTCGTTCCGCCTTCAGCCGCCCCGGCTTTTTCGCCGCCAAGGACATCGCCGAGGCCGGCTTCATCTACGGATTGCCGATCGTAATGAACTACGGGGTGATGTATGATTTCGCGATCGACAAGAACTCCGGCCAGTACAAGGCGCCGTCCAACGTCCTCAGCAATGAGTCCAACGTCTTCACCTACAAGGACACGGCCGTCGTCACGCCGAACAGCGACACGCCGTATTCCTTTGTCCTGATGGATCTGCGCGCCGAACCGCAGGTGATCTCGGTCCCGGCGATCGATCGGCAGCGCTACTACTCGGTGCAGCTCTGCGATTCGAACACCTACAACTTCGGCTACATCGGCACCCGCGCCACCGGCACCGAGGCGGGAGACTACCTGGTGGCCGGCCCGGACTGGAACGGTCCCGCACCCTCCGGTGTCAAGGGCGTCTACCGCTCCAGCACTCAGTTCGCGGCGGCGATCTTCCGCACCCAGCTTTTCGAACCCGCCGACATCGAGAACGTCAGGAAGGTGCAGGCCGGCTACCGGTCGCAGGCGTTGTCGGCGTATCTGAAGCAGCCCGCGCCGCCGCCCGCGCCGGAGATCGCGTTTCCGAAGATCACCAAGGACCTGGCGAAGCGCAACTTCTTCGAATACCTCGATTTCGCGCTTCAGTTCGCCCCCGCGGCGCCGAACGAGGCGGATATCCGCGCGAAGCTTGCCAGCATCGGCATCGGCCCGGGCAAGACGTTCAACTTCAGGGACTTGCCGCTGAAGCAGAAGCTGGAAATCGGCATCGGCATGAAGCAGGGCCAGAACAAGGTCAATGCGGCCGTCGCCAAGGCCGGGACCGTCGTCAACGGCTGGAACATCAGCGGCCTGTTCGGCGACAGCGCCCACTACAACGGCGACTGGCTGTCGCGCGCCGCCGCCGCGCAGGGAGGCATCTACGGCAACAGCCCGGAAGAGGCGATGTATCCGTTCAGCCGCATCGACAGCACCGGAGGAACGCTGGATGGCAGGAACAACTACACCCTTACGTTCCCGGCCGACGGGCTTCCGCCGGTCAATGCCTTCTGGTCGGTGACTATGTACGACGGCAAGACGCAACTGCTGGTCAAGAACCCGATCGACCGGTACCTGATCAACTCGCCGATGCTGCCCAACATGCGCAAGAACGCCGACGGCTCGGTGACGCTCTATATCCGGCATGCATCCCCCGGCGCCGATCGCGAATCGAACTGGCTGCCCGCGCCGGCCGGGCCGATCTATCTGGTGATGCGGCTGTATTGGCCGAAGGAAACGCCTCCGTCCATTCTGCCGCCCGGCAAGGGCACGTGGCGGCCGCCCGGCTTGGTGCTGGCCTCGCACTGACCGGCGGCGCTAACGCGGGATGCCGTTGGCGGCGTCGATCAGCGGCTGGACCGGCACCTGGATCAGCCCGCGGCTCGGCCGGTCGAGGTCCATCACCAGGACGATCAGAACGCCGACGGTAACCGCCATGATCAGGGAGGGATAATAACGCCGGGTTCCGGTTACTCCGGCGTTATAGCCGGCGAATCCCATGGCCACCAAGGCGACGCTGGCCAGCGTGAACACCACCGCGGCCGGAATATGGAAGCGCAGCGCCGTCAGCCTCCGTTCATGGACATTGTTCATCTCGTTCAGCGACCCGACGAAGCGATAGGCCGGCAGCGACTGCGGGTCCGCCGCGGTGACCGCGACCGCCTGCCGCCAAAGCCTGGCCTGGAGGTCCACCGATCGCGCGATGTCCTGCTGAAACTTCTCCGGATCGAACGGGATGCCCAGGCCGACCCGGACCAGGGTGTACTCGCGGAGCAGACCCAGGACCGGTTGCTGCGCCTGAGACGGCAGCATCAGCGCGAAATTCGCGGTGCTGCCGATGGCGTTGGCTTCCTCCAGCACCATGGCGCGGCGTGCCTCATAACGGGACAGCGCGATCGAGAAACCGAATGCCAGCAACAGCGCCAGCAGGCCAAGCGCCGCCCCGGTCAGCGTGCCGAGATCCGAGTGCTCGGGATCCCGCCGGCGCGTCCGCCAGCCAATGAAATGGCCAAGCTCCGCGGCGGTTGCCATCAGCACGATGACCGCGGGATAGAGCACTCGCATGTCGAGCTCGTACAGCGTTTCGAGAATCACCTTGCCCCCCCGAATCTGAACCGCAACGATACTGCGCCGGTCCGGCTTTTCGCGGTAGAGGGGACATATCTGCACTGCCCTTTCCCTACCCCCGCCGATACGCAGGCCGTGCTCGACCGATGGCGCCGCCGGAATGCGTGCAAGGATATGCGCACGGAGATTGATATTTACTAAAAACCCAGCAATACCAAATTCGGAATATCCATTTTTCGTATTATAAGATAACGTCATTCGGACTGCTTTCAGGGGAGTTGCCCATGACGCTGGTGAGGGTTCGTCGTGCGGCGCAAATCACGCTGCCGCATGATATTCGGGATGCCGCCCGCCTGAAGGAGGGGGATTATCTGGAGGCTGAAGTTACAGAGGCCGGGACCATTCTGCTGAAGCCTGTCAAGATCGCCCGGAGGGAGCCTACCCCGGAGCAGGAAGCCGAAATCCTGGCTATCGTAGACCAGGAACGCAGTACGTATGCCGCTGAGCGCCGTCGTTGATGCCTCCATCCTCGTCAGCGCCTTCCTTTTCCCGGAAAGTGTGCCAGGACAGGTTCTGAAGCGGGCGTCAGAAGCCCGGTTTGAGATGCACCTTTCATCTTATCTGATTGAGGAAACCCGTCGCTCCTTGCTGAACGCACGGCTGCGCAAAGCCTACGGCCATGAGGAAGCCGCTGTTCAAGAATGGTGTTCCGGCCTCGGCCGCGCAGGGGCGCTGTTTTCCGGTGTTCTGCCTGACATTGGCCCCGCCTGCCGCGACCCGGACGACGACCACGTTATCGCCCTCGCCGTCGCTGTGTCGGCCGAAGCCATTATCACTGGCGACCGTGATTTGCTTACGCTCGGCCAGTTTCAGGGCGTCCGAATGCTCACCGCCCGTGCCTTTCTCGCTCAAATCGGCGTTTCACCAACAAGTGGCGATGGATAAGAGCGGACCGGACAAGTGCGACAAATCCCTTCCCCGCCCATTTGCGCCGGGTTGCGGACCAGCCACCCTTTGCAGGCAGGCTGCCCCGGCGTTACCGTCTCGCCCGACCAGGGATTACCGCATTGGACCAGATCACGCGCCCGTTGGACCCGGCCAAGTTCCGCGACCCGTTCGTCACGGCGAAGGGGGAAACCCGCGCGACCGTCGCCCTACGCGCGCTGGAGACGCTGTGGTTCAACACCGGCACGCTGTGCAACCTGACCTGCCGCAACTGCTACATCGAATCGTCACCCCGCAACGATCGCCTGGCGTGGCTGAGCGTGGCCGAGGTCGAAGCCTACCTCGACGAAATCGCCCGCGACCGCCTGCCCACCCGCCTGATCGGCTTTACCGGCGGCGAGCCGTTCATGAACCCCGACATCATCGCGATGCTGGAGGCGGTGCTGTCGCGCGGGCTGAACGCCCTGGTGCTGACCAACGCCATGAAGCCGCTGCGCAAACGGCGCGCGGAGATGCTGGCGCTGCGGGACCGCTACGGCGCGCGGCTCACGATTCGCGTCTCCATCGACCACCACGAGCCCGCGGTGCATGAGCAGGAGCGCGGGCGGCGAAGCTGGGCGCCGGCGCTGGACGGGCTGATCTGGCTGGCGCGCAACGGCTTCAGCGTGGATATCGCCGGGCGGCGATTTACCGGCGAGTCCGAGGCGGCCCTGCGCGACGGCTTCGCCCGCCTGGTAGCCGAACATGACATCCCGATCGACGCCAACGACCCGGTCCGCCTGATGCTGTTCCCGGAGATGGAATCCGAACGCGACGTGCCGGAGATCACCACCGCCTGCTGGGGCATCCTCAACAAGTCGCCGAACGACGTCATGTGCTCCGGCGCGCGGATGGTGGTGAAGCGGCGCGACGCCGCCTCGCCGGTCGTGCTGGCCTGCACGCTGCTGGCCTACGATCCGCGCTTCGAGATGGGCGCCACCCTGGCCGAGGCGTCCCGGCCAGTGTCGTTGAACCACCCGTTCTGCGCCTCGTTCTGCGTACTCGGCGGCGCCTCCTGCAGCCGATGAAGCGGCGCATGCCGAACGTCATTGACGGACGGGCCGCGTAACGGCATCTGTCCGCCGATGAAAATCGCCGCCATCCTTGTCGCCGCGGGCACCGGGTCGCGCTTCGGTGCGGACACGCCGAAGCAGTTCCTGACGCTGGCCGGAAAGCCGGTCATCCGCCACGCGGCGGAGGCGCTGGCTGCCGATGCGTCGCTGCTGCAACCGGTTGGCGAGGCCGAACCCATCGACCGGGCGCTTGCCGGCGTCGCCGGCGTGCTGCCCGTCGTGCCCGGCGGCGCGACCCGGCAGGACAGCGTCCGCGCCGGGCTGGAGGCGCTGGCGCCGTTTCAGCCCGACATCGTGCTGGTGCATGACGCCGCCCGGCCGTTCATCCCGGAGGGCACGGTCCCTGCCCTGCTGGCGGCGCTGCGGGACTCGCCGGGGGCGATCCCGGCCGCTCCGGTGGCCGACACGCTGAAGCGGGTGGTGCGCGGGGTTATCACCGAGACGGTGCCGCGCGCCGAGCTGTTCCGGGCGCAGACGCCGCAGGCGTTCCGCTTTTCGGTGCTGCTCGACGCCCACCGGTCCGGTCTCGTCGGCGCCACCGACGACGCCTCCCTGCTGGAAGCCGCGGGGTTGAGCGTGGCGGTCGTGCCCGGCTCGGACGACAACATCAAGCTGACCTATCCGGACGACCTGGTCCGGCTGGAGCGTATCATGGCGGTTCCGCTGGTTCCCCGTATCGGCACCGGTTTCGACGTGCATGTGTTCGAGGCGGGCCGTCCGCTGGTGCTGTGCGGCGTGCAGGTGCCGCATGACAAGGGGCTGGCCGGGCACTCCGACGCGGATGTGGGCATCCACGCTTTGTGCGACGCGATCTATGGCGCCCTGGCCGAGGGCGATATCGGGCGGCATTTTCCGCCGAGCGAGGCGAACTGGAAGGATGCCGACAGCGCGCGGTTCCTGACCCATGCGGCCGGACGGATCGCCGCGCGGGGCGGGCGGCTGGCGAACGCCGATGTCACGCTGATCTGCGAGCGGCCGAAGATCACGCCCTATGCTCCGGCAATGATTGAGCGGCTGGCCGCGCTGCTAGGGGTCGAGGAGAGCTGCATCTCGGTGAAGGCCACGACCACGGAGAGGCTGGGTTTCACCGGCCGCGGCGAGGGGATCGCAGCCCAGGCCGCCGTTTCGATCCTGCTGCCCGAATGATCCTTACTGCCGGAGTGACGATGAGGCATTTTCCGATGCTGGCCGCAGCGCTTGCGGTCGGTCTGCTGGCCGGATGCGGGCAAGTGCCCGAGGCCAATCCCTATCCGCCGGTTCCGGCGCTGCTTCAGGATACCCCCACGAAGCCGCCGGTGACCGAGGAGGCGCTCATGTGGCAACCGGGCCATTGGGACTGGAACGGCAGCGGGTACATCTGGGCCAAGGGGCAGTATGTCCCGGCCGCGGGGCATGGGAATCTGTGGGTGCCGGGCTGGTGGTCGCGCACCGATACGGGCTGGGTGTGGCAACCGGCGCATTGGACGTCCTGAGGTTTGAGTGGTGGACGGCGGGGCGGTTTTCCCCTGGCATCGCCGTCGCCGTGGCGGGTGAGGCCCCCGAAGGCGTTCAATAAGAAGGTTCGTGGTCCGGCTGGCGCCTCAACGTCATGGTCCGCGCAGGCGGACCATGCACGCCCGGTGATGCCGCTTGAGGCCTCGGCTAGGTCGCGGCCGTCCGATCAGGGTCAGGGGCAAGCCTCCAGGATCATGTTGAACGGCGTCTCCGCCGCCTTCCTCACCCGGGCGAACCCGCCCTCGTGGATCGCCGATGTCAGCCTTTCCAGGCCCGCCTGGGCGCCGAGAGCCGCGCCGATCGGCTGGGCGAGCGAGGTCGGGATGCAGATCATCGTCGAGGCCGCGAAGAACAGCCGGCTGACCGGGTTCAGATTGTCCTCCAGACGGTCGGCCGCCTGCGGCTCGACGATCATCCAGCGTCCGTCCGGCTTCAGCGTCCGCCTGACATGCCGCGCCGCACCGGCCGGATCGCCCATGTCGTGCAGGCAATCGAAGAAGGTCACCAGGTCGAGGTCCTCGCCAGGGAAGTCGGCGGCGGAGGCGACCTCGAACCGCGTGTTTGCCGTCACGCCATGCTGCTCCGCATGGATCCGGGCCTGCTCGATCGAGCCTGCGTGGAAGTCGTAGCCGACGAAGGTCGATCGCGGGAACGCCTTGGCCATGATCACGGTGGAGAAGCCGTGCCCGCAGCCGACATCGGCCACGGTCGCGCCGTGCTCCAGCTTCGCCGTCACGCCGTCCAGCGCCGGCAGCCACGACTGCACCAGGGCGGTGTGGTAGCTCGGACGGAAGAAGCGTCCGACGGTGCAGAACAGGCAGGGCGACTGCTCGCCCCAGCCGACGCCCTTGCCGGTGCGGAACGCCGGCTCGACCAGCGCCTGGTTCTCCAGCATGACCGCCGCGAGATCGAAGGCGCCCTGCAGATAGACCGGGCTGTCCGTTTCGGCGAAGACCATCGCCTGCTCCGGCGGCAACGTGAACGCGCCGGCCGCCGGGTCGTATGCGAGGTATCCCGAGGCCGCCTGATGCGACAGCCACTCGCGCGCGTAGCGCTCGGCGATGCCCGCCTTCCGCGCCAGCTCGGGCGGGGTCATCGGTCCGCTCTGCTGCAACGTCCGGTACAGTCCCAGGCGGTCGCCGATGCGCACCATCGGCACGCTGAACGCGCCTCCGAGGTCGCCGAGCATCCGGCCGACGAACTCATGCAGCTTTGTCTCGTCCATCATCCTCATCCCTTCTTCTGTTTCGTTTGCAGCGATCGGCTTTGCGCCGGCGGGCCGGCTTGCGGGATGTTGCCAGCGGTCTGTCGCAGGACGATCTTGCGGGCGGCCCAAGATGTCGCGTCTGTCGCGCCCGGACGGGCGCGGAAGATCGCTGTGCGTCAAAGGGTTGCGGCGAGGGACGCGACAGACGAGACAAAACCGGCCGGCTCGCGCGATACAGGCGCGACCGAACCCTGCGACGAAAGGCGTGCTGCTCAACCGAAGGAGCCGAGCTGTGACGGAGCCTGATCCCGCCGCCCTGCGCCTGGCCGGCACGCCGGAGATCGCAGGCGCGGCGGATACGCTGCGCGAGCTGCGGGAGGCGCAGGAGTACCGCATCGCGACCAGCGAGATCCTGCGCGTGATCAGCCGATCGGCGTTCGACCTGGGCAGCGTGCTGCTGACGGTGGTCACAAATGCGACCACGTTGTGCCGGGCGGAGATGGCGGTGCTGTTCCGGTACCAGGACGGGGCCTACCGTTTCGATGTCGGCCACGGCCTCACCCCCGAGTATGAGGCCATAGAACGCCGGCAGGCCATCCAGCCGGGGCGGGGCACCATCATCGGCCGCGCCGCGCTGGAGCGGCGGACGGTGCAGATCGTCGACGCCTGGAACGAGGAGGCCTACGCCAGGAAGGATGATGCGCGGCTCGGCCGGGTCCGCACCATGCTGGGCGTCCCGCTGCTGCGCGAGGGCGTGCCCATCGGCGTGATCGGGCTGGGGCGGGCGAAGGTGGAGCCGTTCACCGGCCGGCAGATCGAGCTTGTGTCGACCTTCGCCGATCAGGCGATGATCGCGATCGAGAACGTGCGGCTGTTCGAGGAGCTGCAGTCGGCCCGCGAATCCGCCGAGCGCGAGCGCGACCTGGCCGAGGCGGCGCGGGCCGGGGCGGAGGCAGCCGACAGGGCGAAGTCCACCTTCCTCGCCGCGATGAGCCATGAGATCCGCACACCGATGAACGGGGTGCTCGGCATGATGGAGGTGCTGGAGCGCTCGCGGCTGGAGCCGGCGCAGGCGCGCTGCGTCGCCGTGATGCGCGAAAGCGCCCAGGCGCTTCTGCGCATCATCGACGACGTCCTGGACTTCTCGAAGATCGACGCCGGGCGGATGGACATCGAACGGCTGCCCTTCAGCGTCGGCGAGTTGGTCGAGGGGACGGTCGAGACGATGCGGCCGCAGGCGGTGCGCAAGGGTCTGGCGCTGTTCGTCGATCCGTCCGCGGGCGGGCCGGACCGGGTCGCCGGCGACCCGATGCGGGTGCGCCAGATCCTGTTCAACCTGGTGGGCAACGCCATCAAGTTCACCGACCGCGGGTTCGTCCGCGTCAGCACCGCCAGCAGCGCGGAGCCCAGCGGCGCCGTGCTGGTCAGCATCGCCGTCAGCGACAGCGGGATCGGCATGGACGAGGCGACGCTTGCACGCCTGTTCCAACCGTTCACGCAGGCTGACAGCTCGACGACGCGGCGCTTCGGCGGCACCGGCCTGGGCCTGTCGATTTCGCGCCGGCTCGCGCAGTTGATGGGCGGCGACGTGACGGTCCGCAGCGCCCCCGGGGAAGGCAGCAGCTTCGTCGTCACGCTGCGTCTGGATGGGGTCGGCCCTGCCCGGGCGCCCGAGGCCGCTGCGGCGCGCCAGGTTCCGGCCGCCTCGGCGCCGAGGCGCGACACGGCGCGGATTCTCGTCGTGGACGACCATCCGGTGAACCGCGAGGTGATCTGCCGTCAGCTCGAGCTGCTCGGCCTGTCTGCCGAGGTCGCGGAGGACGGCGCGGCGGCGCTGGCGCTTTGGCGCGAAGCCCCGCATGCGCTCGTGCTGCTCGACCTGCACATGCCGGTGTTGGACGGGTTCGGGCTGGCGGCGGCGATCCGCGGCGACGAAGCGGCGCGAGGCAGGCCGCGCACCGGGCTGATCGCGGTGACCGCCGACGCCTTGAAGGGCGAGGACGTGCGCTGCTACGCCGCCGGCATGGACGCGTTCCTGCCCAAGCCCGTGTCGGTCGATGCGCTGGCCCGCACGCTCGCGCGCTGGATCCCTGGCCTCGCTTCGAGCGAGCCCGTCGGCGCGCTGTTCGATCCGGAGGCGCTGCGCAGCCTGTTCGGTGTCGGCTGGCGCCTCGCCGGTGTGGTGCAGAGCTTCGCCGACAGCGCCGCGCGCGACGTCGCGGCTCTGCGGGCGGCAGCGGACGCCGATGGGCTTGCGGCCTGCGCGCACCGGCTGAGAGGGGCGGCGCAGATGGCGGGCGCACGCCTGATCGCCGAGCAGGCGGCGCGTGCCGAAGCGGCTGCGAGGGCCGGCGACCTTGCGGGCGCGCGCCAGGTTGCGGACGGGATGGCAGCGCTGCTGGCGGAGACGCTGCGGGTGATGCGCTCAGCCGTCTGAGGGCACGAACATGTAGCCGACGCCGCGCACGCTGCGGATCGCCTCCGGCTTGGCCGGGTCGCGCTCCAGCTTGCGGCGCAGGCGCATGACGCGGTTGTCGATCGCCCGGTCGAACGCCTCCGCCTCCCGATGCGCGATGGTTTCCAGCAGCCAGTCGCGCGTCAGGGGGCGGTTCGGGTTTTCGACGAACAGGCGCAGCAGTTCGAACTCGCTGGCGCTCAGGCTGTCCGAAGAGCCGTCGGCGAGCGTGAGCGTCCGGCGTTGCAGGTCCAGCATCGCGACGCCGACACGCACCTCCGTCAGGCGCGGCGGCGGTGGGGCGGCGGCGGTGGCGCGGCGCAGCAACGCCTTGACGCGCGCCACGAGCTCGCGCGGTTCAAACGGCTTGGCGACGTAGTCGTCCGCGCCCGACTCCAGCCCGACGACCCGGTCGATCACGTCTCCCGCTGCGGTGAGCATGAGGATGCCGACGCGCGCCGATCGGCTGCGCAGCCAGCGCGCCAGGGCGAAGCCGTCCTCCGCCTCGTTCAGATGCACGTCGAGCAGGGCCACGTCCGGCATGGCGTGCTGGGCAAGGCGCTTCAATTCGGCGCCGGAGGCGAAGGTGGTCGGACGCAGCCCGTGCTGCGCCAGGCATTCGGCGATGACCTGCCGCTGGAATGCCTCGTCTTCGACCAGAACAATCTTCGCCGGGTTGTCCAGGCTGCGTTCTCGTTCGTTTAATTGTGTTATCAAATGCAGCCGGACGATACAGCGACGCGAGGCGGCCCGCCACTAGAGTCCATAACGGCCTTCACTCGCGGCGTGGCCTGAGGCGCCCCGCCGCACCTTGAGGACGATGGCCGCCGTGGGGCGAACTAATCCCACTCCGGCAAAATAACATTCTGCGCTCGCGGACCCAGCAACGCCGCACGCATCGTCTCCGCCGACTTCGTGCGGATATCCTCCCAGGCCTGCGGCGAGAAAAACGCCGAGTGCGGCGTGATGATCAGCCGCCCCACCGCCCAATCCTCCCTCGCCCGATACGCGCGCAGCAATTCCGGCACCGGCTCCATCGGCGGCTCCACCGGCAGCACATCCAGCCCCACGCCCGCCAAGTGGCCGCTTTTCAGCAAAGCGGCCAGCGCATCCACATCGACAATCGCGCCGCGCGCGGTATTCACCACGACGGCGCCCCGCGGCAGCAGTGAAAGTTCCTTCAGCCCCAGCAGACCGCGCGTTTCCCGTGTCAGAGGCGCATGGAGGGACAGCGTATCGGTCTGCCGCAGCAGCTCCTCCATCGTGGCCGCCCGCTCGACCCCCAGCCCGAGTTCCACCCCGTTCGGCAGATAAGGATCGAAGAACACCACCCGGAAGCCGAAAGCCTTGGCCCGCAGCGCGACGGCGGTGCCGATCCGGCCGAGCCCGATAATGCCGAAGGTCTGCACCGATGACCGCCGCACCAGAGGATCGACGACAGGGCGCCACGCCGCCGGCGGTTCCGCCCGCTGCCCGTCGTGATGCAGCAGCAGGCCGCGCCGCAGCGCCAGGGCGAGCGCCATTGCGTGGTCAGCGACTTCGGTGGTGCCGTAATCCGGCACGTTCAGGATCATGATGCCGCGCTCCGCCGCGGCAGCGCGGTCGAGGTTGTCGTAGCCGACGCCCATGCGGCAGATCGCCCGCAACCGGGGGAAGCGTTTCAGGTCACCCGCGTTGACCTTGTAGCGGAGGATCATCAGCCCCTCCGCCGCCGCACAGTCCGCCTCCGCCAGATCGTCCAGCGAAGCGGTGGGCTTGGGAAAAATCACCCGCACCTCAGGACCGTAGATCCGCCGCTCCACGCCGTCGTCGGGATAAACGTTTTCCGAATACAGGACTGTGGCGGTCATGGCCGACGGGCTCCGGCAGGAGGGTTCGGGCCATCCTGGAACGGCCCGGACCCCCATGCAATCCGGCTTACTGAGTCTGCGACTTCTTCGCCTCATGATGGCCGATGGCGGCGCCGGTGGCGGCGCCGGCGACCGCATGGCCGCTGCCCATTTCATGGCCGGCAACGGCGCCGATGGCCGCACCCTTCGCGGTGCCCCCCTTCGTGCTGGTGCCGGAGTTGGTGTTCGTTGTGTTGCTGCTGTCGGTGGCCGCGAAAGCCGCGGTGGACAGGCCGATCAGCATGGCCGTCAGGATCAAACGTCGCATTCCGGTTCCTCCTTCTGAGAAGCCACCGTTAACGCCGTCCGGAGCGATCCGTTCCGCCGGCTTGCCAATCGCCGCGATAAGGCGGCAACGTCGCTTGCATGACACAGCGGCGATGCATCCTGGTTACCGGCGCCGGCAGCGGTATCGGCCGGGCAATCTGTCTGATGATGGCCGGGCCGGACAGCGCAATCATGGTCCACACCCGCCGCAACCGCGACGGCGCCGAAGCGGTTGCCCGGCAGGTGCGGGAAGCCGGCGGCGAGGCGGCGGTGGCGCTCGGCGACCTGGCCGAACCGTCCGTCGCCGCGGATGTGGTGGAGGCGACGGTCCGGGCGTTCGGGCGGCTGGATGTGCTGATCAGCAATGCCGGGTTCGCCGACAGGACCGGGTTCGCGGAGTTGACGGATGCGGGGTTCAATGCGTCGGCGGAGGCGATCCAGGGCGCGTTCTTCCGCCTCGCCCGGGCGGCGTTGCCGCATCTGCGCGGCGCGAGGGATGGACGGGTCATCGCCGTCTCCAGCTTCGTTGCTCATGTATTCCGCACCGGCATACCGATTTTTCCCGCCTCGGCTGCGGCGAAAGCGGGGTTGGAGGCGCTGGTGCGGGCGCTGGCGGTGGACCTCGGTCCGGCTGATGTGACGGTGAACGCCGTGGTTCCGGGTTTTATCCGCAAGGACGCCGGCGCCCATCGGGTCATCGGCGCCGGGGCGTTGGCCGAACAGACGTCACGCATACCGTTGGCGCGCATCGGCTGTCCGGAGGACGTCGCCGCCGTGGTCGCTTTCCTGGCGTCTCCGGCCGCGAGTTATGTGACCGGGCAGGCGATCCACGTCGATGGCGGGTTGGCGATGTGAACACGCCGCCATGGCCGGGTGAGGACTTCGTTCAGGCGACGCCCGGGAATATCGGTTCAGCCGGGATACCCCAAACCGTCATGGCCCGATCCCTCAACCCGTCATGGCCCGGCTCGTCCGGGCCACCTATCGCGGCAGGGTGCTGGCAAAGGTGGCCCGGACAAGCCGGGCCATGACGAAATAAAGTGAGCCGCCCGATTCGCTTATTCTTGGGCCTCGCCTTAGTCCACCGCGGACGCTGTGCCTGCCCGCAAGTCGGCGACCCGATGCAGCAGACCCTGGTCGGGGCTGCCCGCCTTCACCTCGATCGTCCGCGGATGGGACGGAACAACGGGCGCCGCGGGCGCAGGCAGTTCCGCCGGGACGGCAGACCCGCCTGCCGGACCGCAATCGCCGGCGGTATGCGAAACAACCTGCGGCCGTTCGCCGTTGCCCGAATAGGTGATCTGGACGCTGCGCATGCAGATCCCTGAACCCGCCGCCACATGGCCGAACGCGGCTTCGGTCATCGGCGCCGGCATCGGCTGCATTGCCATCGCGCGAACCGACCGCATCATCGCCTCGGCCTGGCGGTCCATCATAGCCGTCATCTGCTCAAGCGCGGCAAACGGCGATTCGAAGGACGGGGCATTCGGGACAACTACGATCTGCGGCGGCACGTCGCCGCTGTAGCGGATCTGCTCGACGGTTCCGTTTGGAAGCTGCACCGTCATCACATGCGTATTCGATGTCTGGGCTTCGGCCAGACTCCCGATCCCGGCCAGCCCGAGGGCGGCCGTGCCGGCGAGAAGAACAGTTCGGGACAATCGCATTCCAGTCTCCACCGCTGTTGATCAAGACGCGGATCAATATAGCCAGGCCGGCTTTCCGTCACGCATCGACAACGTGAATTTTCGTTCATCTTCGTTCCGCGCATGCCGCCGGTATTTGGTCAGTCGGCGGCGAGAGTTGCTACTGTCGGGCGGTCCGGCGATTCGTTGCCGGCGGACGGGCATTCCAAGGGAAAACGAAGACATGGCGACGATCACGGTGCTGGACCACCCGCTGCTGCGGCACAAGCTGACCTTGCTGCGCGACAAGACCACCTCCACCGCGCAGTTCCGCCAGGTCGCGAGGGAGGTCAGCCTGCTGATGGCCTACGAAGTCACCCGCGACCTGAAGCTGGAGCCGATCGAGATCGAAACGCCGCTGGAGGCGATGCAGACCGAGCGTCTGGCGGGGAAGAAGCTGTGCATCGTCTCCATCCTGCGCGCCGGCAACGGCATCCTCGAGGGCATGCTGGATCTCTTGCCCTCCGCCCGCGTCGGCCATATCGGGCTGTACCGCGATCCCGCCACGCTGCTGCCGGTCGAGTATTACCTCAAGCTGCCGACAGACATCGCGGATCGCCTGGTGATCCTGGTGGACCCGATGCTGGCGACGGGGCACTCGGCGTCCGCGGCGGCGGCGCGGTTGAAGCAGGCGGGGGTGAAGGCAATGAAGTTCGTCTGCCTGCTGGCGGCGCCGGAGGGGATCGCGACGTTCACGGCGGAGCACCCGGATGTGCCGGTGTTTACCGGCGCGGTGGACCGGGAACTCGACAGCCACGGGTATATCCGGCCGGGGCTGGGCGATGCGGGGGACCGGTTTTACGGGACGCGGTAGGACGGATTTCGTGTCAAGAACCGCTCGCACGCCGCCGCTGCTCGGCACGCGCGGCTTTCACCTCCGCAACAATCTCATCCGTTGGCATAGCGGCGATCCCGGCTTCCGCGACGCAATCGGCAATCAACAGCAGCGCGTCAGCCGCCCGCTGACGCTTCATCGCGTCCGTCAGCAGTCCGGCGTCACGCGCGGCTTGCGCCGTGGGGTCCGGCAGGTCATTTCGCCCTCGGTCAGGGGTCATCGTAACCGCTAAGAATAAAAGCGTTCGTCTTCGTCGTCCGCATGCGGAGCGCCTTCAGATCCCGATACTGCTCCGAGTTGTACCACTCCAACGCCCGCGCCCGGCTATCGAATTCAAGAACCACGACGATGGTGACGTTCCGGTCGCCCTCCAGCACCTCGGGGTCGCCGCGGCGCACCAGGTAACGGCCGCCGAACGCCTTGATCGTTGCGGGCACGCCCTCCCGGTAGGGCTGGTATCCGTCCGGATCGATGATTACGAGTTCAGCGTAGATGTAACCCTTCGCCATGTTCTTCCTCCCGTCCGGCTGAGCTTTTCAGAATACAAGCACGGTTCGAACCGGCCAGGAATACGACCTTCGCCAACCCCGCCTCGCCGGCGGGCGGCGTCTGAGCCGAGCAAGCGTCACGTCGGTGTCATCCCCTCGGCGCCGCCACCGACGGTGTCGTCCCGAAGGTTTCGCGAAACGCCGCGCTGAACGCCGGAAGGCTTGCATAGCCGACAGAAGCCGCAACCCGCGCCAACGGAACCCCCTGGGCAATGCGCGACAACGCCTCCGTCATGCGCAACTGCCGCCGCCATTGCTGAAAGCTCATGCCTGTCTCGGCGCGGAACAACCGTGCCAGGGTCCGCACCGAGGCGCCGGCCAGCGCCGCGAAGCCCGCCAGATCGCGCTGATCGGACGGATCGTCCAGAAGAACCGCGGCGACCCGGGCCAGGCGGGGATCCCGGCACGCCGGCAAGGATAGCGGCCGTGTGCCGGCGCGGCGGATTTCGTGCAGCGCCAGCGCCGCGACCAGGCGGACCGGCCCGCGCGCGTCCCACACCACGGGCTCGCCGCAGACCGTCAGGATCAGCTCGCGCAGCAACGGGGACACCGCAATGACCGTGGCAACCGCCGGACCGGCCGCCGCCGCATCCGCTCGCAGGAAAAGTGCGCGCATGCGCACGTCGCCGTCCATGCGGACGGCGTGCATCGTGTCGGCGGGAACCCACAATCCGGTGCCGGGCGGCACGGTGAAAACCGCCGGTTCGGTGGCGATCCGCATCACGCCCGCGGTGGCGAACAGAAGCTGCGCGCGAGGATGCCGGTGCAGATCGGTTGCGTGGCCCGATGGATAATCCCGGGCGTAGCCGACAACCGGCCGCGGCGCCTGCTCGAACGGGCGCAGCCGTATTTGGCCGTTGCGCGACAGAGCTTGGCCGGATGTCGCCATGGCGACAGCCTATATCCGGGTCATAGCAAAGGAAACCGTTCATGACCCCGGCCACCCGGCAGATCGTATTCATCAACACCGCTCATTCGATCACCCATTACAGCCTGCTGATCCTGCCCACCGCCGTGCTCGCGATGGCGGTTCCCGGCGGCGCGTTCGGACCGGATTATGGCCCGATACTGGCGCTGGCGACGGGCATGTTCGTGCTGTACGGGCTGCTGTCGCTGCCGCAGGGCTGGCTGGCGCAGCGCTTCGGACGCAAGGCGCTGATGACCGCGTTCTTCTTCGGCACCGGCGCCAGCCTGATCGCCGCCGGGTTTGCGAGTTCATCCCGGGCGCTCGCCGCCACCCTGGCCGCCGCGGGAGGGTTCGCGGCGATCTATCACCCCATCGGCACGACGATGCTGGTTGAGGCGGCCGGCGATAAGCCCGGACGGGCGATCGGGGTGAACGGCGTGTTCGGCAACCTCGGCGTGGCCCTGGCTCCGGTCATCACCGCCTTCCTGGCGCATCAGATCGGCTGGCGAGCGGCGTTTGTGGCGCCGGGGCTGCTGTGCGTCGCGGCGGGGCTGTTCTGGGCGCGCACGCCGCTGGCGCATGTCGAGGCGCACGCCACGGCGCGGCCGTTCCCACCCATCCCGCGGCATCTGGTCCGGCGCGCGGTGCTCGTGCTGATGCTGATCGCCATGTCGTCCGGCTTGGTTTTCAACGCCTACACGCTGCTGCTGCCGAAGCTGCTCCAGGAACGGCTGGCGGGCAGCGAGTCCCTGCTGCCGCTTGTCGGCGCGGCGGCGTTCCTGGTGACTCTGTGCGGCGCGCTGACGCAGTTCACGGTGGGGCGGATGATCGACCGCAACACGCTGAAAAAGGTGTTCCTGCCGGTCAGCATCGTTTTGGCCCCGGCGATGGCGGCGCTGTCGTTCGCGCAGGGCTGGCTGGTGCTGCCGCTGGCGGGCGTGGTGGCGGCCTCGATCTTCGGGCAGGTGACGGTGAACGAGACGATGGCGGCGCGGTATATCTCCCCGGCCGTGCGGGCGCGGATCTACTCGGTGCGGTTCTTCGTCGGCTTCCTCGGGGCGGCGGCGTCCGCGCCGGTGGTGTCGGTGCTGTATGAACGCACCGGCAGCGTGGCGGCGGTGACGCTGGTGCTGGCGGCGTTCTCGGTCGTGACGCTGGGGTGCGCGCTGTTCTTTCCCAACCGGAAGGAGGAACTGGAGCCGGCGCTGTGGGCCGATGCCGTGCCGGCGGAGTGATATCAACGGCCGATGATCGTCATGGCCCGGCTTGTCCGGACCATGACGTTGGAGGGATTCAGCCCTTCCGCAGATTCCAGAACAGCGCATACCCCGGCAGCACATCCGTGACCGATTTGCGGTACACCGTGGACGGCAGGATCTGGCCGAGCGGAATATACGGCACGTCAACGAAAACCTGCCGCTGGATCGATGCTGCAATCCGCTGCCGATCGGCCGGGTCCGTCGCATCCAGCCATTCGTTCCGTAACGATTCCAGCGCCGGGCTGGTCGGCCAGCCGCGCGACGCCGCCCGGCCGTTGCCGCGTATATACACATGCACCGCGGGATCGAGCTGATCGAGTCCGGACCAGTAGGTATGGAACAGGCTCCATCCGCCCTGCTCAACCGGTTCCGTCTTGGCGAAGCGTTGCAGTGCGCTGCCCCAGTCGTTATATTGCGCATCGACGTTCAGGCCGATGCGCTTCAGCATGTCGGCGCCGACCTCGCCGAGCGCCTTGAGGGTGGGGAAATCTGACGGGATCACGAGGACCACTCGCTCATTCGCGTAGCCCGATGCCGCAACGGCCTTGCGCACGGCCGCTAGATCCCTCGGCCCGGTCAGCACCTCCATCCCGGCGGTGGTCGCCATCGGCGTGCCCGGGCAGAACACGCCGACCCCGTCGCGCCAGTTCGCCGGATCGCCCGCGGCGGCGGCCATGTAGTCCTCCTGGCTGACGGCGCCCAGCAGCGCGCGGCGCAACGCCGGATTGTCGAACGGCGGCTGCAGGTGGTTCATCCGCAGGCAGCCCATATAGCCCATCGGATCGGGCGGCGGGACCGTCAGCGCCCCGTTCCTTCGCAGTAACGGCAAAAGATCCGCCGTCGGCGTCTCCCACCAATCCACCTCCCCGGCCTGGATGGCGGCGGAGGCGGTGCCGGCGTCCGGAATGACCGTCCATTCCACCCGCTCGACATGCACGATCTTCGGTCCGGCAGTGAAACTGGCTACGCCATCGGGGCGCGGCGCATAGGCCGGGTTGCGCTCGTAGACGACACGCGATCCGGCGACACGCTCATCCGCCCGGAAGCGGAATGGTCCGCTGCCGATCGTTTCGTTGATCTGACGGAACGGGTCGGTTGAAGCCAGGCGTTCGGGCATCATCGCGCAGATATTGGACCCGGGCTTGCCGAGCGCGGCGGGCAGCAGCGGGAACGGCCGTTTCAGGCGGAACCGAATCGTCCTGTCATCCGGCGACGACAGATCATCCGTCACCGCCAGCAGGGTCTGGCCGAAACCGTCGCGCGCGCCCCAGCGGCGGATGCTGGCGACGCAATCGCGGCCGAGGACTTTCTCGCCGTCGTGCCAGACCAGTCCGTCGCGCAAGGTCAGCGTCCAGGTCCTGCCGTCGTCGTCGATGCTGTGGCCCGCCACCATCTGCGGCGAAATGCGGGACTCGCTGTCCATCCCGTACAGCGTGTCGAACACCATCATCGCGTGGTTGCGCGTGACATAGGCCGCGGACCAGATCGGATCGAGCACCGCGAGATCCGCCTGCGGAACAAACCGCAGCACGGACGTCCCGGCGGCGCGGGCGACGGCGGGCGCGGCCAGCGCCGCGGCGGTTGCCAGCAGGGTGCGGCGGCGGATCACCGGATGACTCCCAGCCCGGCCAGGAACGCGGTCAGGTTGGCGCCGAGGCGTTCGACCAGATAGCCGCCCTCCTGGATCAGCACCGTGGGCACTCCAGCGGCCGCGACCAGACTGCCGGCAGTGCGAAAACCCTCGGTTCCGACAGACAGATTGGCCGCCGGATCGCCTTCCTGAGCATCGAAGCCGACCGAAACGATCAGCGCCGATGGCCGGCTGGCGGCGATGGCGTCCAGGCCCCGGGCGATCGCAGCGGTGAAGGCATCGTCTCGCGCGCCGGGCGGCAGCGGCAGGTTCAGGTTCCAGCCCAGACCCCTGCCCTGCCCGGTTTCGTCGGCATAGCCGGCGAACCAGGGGTACAGACCGGCCGGATCGCCATGCACCGAAACGTAATGAACATCGTCGCGCTCGTAGAAAATCTGCTGCGTGCCGTTGCCGTGATGCACGTCGAAATCCAGGATCGCCACCGGCCCGCCGCCGCGATCCAGCAGCCGCTGCGCCCCGATCGCAGCATTGTTCAGGTAGCAGAACCCGCCCGCCATGTCCGTATGCGCATGGTGCCCGGGCGGACGGCAGAGCGCATAGGCGAACCGCTCGCCGCCCGCGACCGCATCGGCCGCCTCGACCGCCGCCGACGCGGCGCCTACCGCCGCGCTCCAGGTTGCCGCGACGATCGGCGCGCTGAGGCTGCTGAGATAATAGCCCGCCTGCCCGAGCACAGCCTCCGGCCGCCGCGCCTTGTGCCGAACCGCATAGGCCTGCGCCCGCAGGATCGGCCCGGAACCGGGCAACGCCTGCCAGCGCGCGTACGCCGTCTGAAGGAACGCCAGATATCCGGCATCGTGGACGCGGCCGATGGGCTGCAATCCGTGGTCGGCGGCCGGGCGGGTCGGCAACCCGGCGGCGAGGACCGCTGCCAGCAAGGCATCCGCCCGCGCCGGAACCTCCCAATACGGTCGGACTTCTCCCGGCAGGGTAAAACGGTCGGGGTCGTGCCCGGCATGATCCGTTGTAATGACGATCATCTGTCAGGTCTCCGCCTTGCGCGGGCGGCACAATGCAAGCCGGCCGGTCAACAGGCAAGGCGGCCCCTTGCCGAACCTGGATGGATCGTCATTTATAACCCGCCAAAAGGGCGGAATAATATTCTACCGGGAGTGAAAGCATGTTGAAAGCGCGATTCCTCGGGTTGAGTTTGGCCGCTTGCCTTGCCGCCGGGTCGCCGGCGTTCGCCCAAACGCCGGCTCCGGCCCGGGTGCGGGGCGCGATCAGCTCGGTCGATGCGAGCGAACTCCAGGTGACCACCCGCTCCGGCGACAAGGTGACGCTGAAATTGCCGGCGGATGCCGTGGTCACGATCATCGAGCCGATTGCGATCGACGCGATCAAGCCGGGGTCTTTCATCGGCACCGCGGCACGGACTCAGCCGGACGGCACGCTGCGGGCGCTGGAGGTGCAGGTGTTCCCGGAATCGATGCGCGGCGTCGGCGAGGGTCATCGGCCGTGGGACCTGGGTTCCGACAGCACCATGACGAACGGGACGGTCGGGACCCTGGAGAAGCTGACCGACGAGCGCACGCTGACCCTGGATTACAAGGGCGGCGAAAAGACGGTGATCGTGCCGGCCGGGGTGCCGATCATTACGTATGAGCCGGGCAGCAGGGCGGCGCTGGTCCCGGGCGCGCATGTCATCGTGACCGCTACCCGCGCCCCGGACGAAACCCTGACGGCGATACGCCTCGGTGTCGGCAAGGATGGTCTTGTGCCGCCTATGTAACGGCCCGTCGCATCGCGGGGGGGGTCTCAGGCCCCTGCCGTTGCCCCGGCGGACCGACGCAGACCCGGGGTGGCAGGCTTCGCCGCAAAGTGATAGGGCACCCGTGGAACGCAACGACGGGAGACCCATTCATGGCCGCTATCGCCGACATCACCGCCCGCCAAATCCTCGACAGCCGGGGTAATCCGACCATTGAGGTCGATGTTTTGCTGGAATCCGGCACCACCGGCCGCGCCGCGGTGCCGTCAGGCGCCTCCACCGGCGCGCATGAGGCCGTCGAACTGCGCGACGGCGACGAGGATCGCTTCGGCGGCAAGGGCGTGCTGCAGGCCGTCGCCAATGTCGAGGGCGAGATCCTCGAAGCCATCGGCGGCATCGAGGCGACCGAGCAGGTGGCGATCGACGAGCTGCTGATCGACCTCGACGGCACGCCGAACAAGGCGCGCCTCGGCGCCAACGCCATTCTTGGCGTGTCGCTGGCGGTGGCGAAGGCCGCGGCGAACGAACTCGGCCTGCCGCTGTATCGCTATGTCGGCGGCGTCTATGCCCGCACCCTGCCGGTGCCGATGATGAACATCCTGAACGGAGGCAAGCACGCCGACAATCCGATCGACATCCAGGAGTTCATGATCCAGCCGATAGCCGCGCCGACGGTGGCGGAGGCGGTGCGCTGGGGCTCGGAGATTTTCGCCACCCTGAAGAAGGGCCTGTCGGCTGCCGGCCACAACACCAATGTCGGCGATGAGGGCGGCTTCGCGCCGAACCTGAAATCCGCCGACGAAGCCCTGGCCTTCATCATCAAGGCGATCGAAAAGGCCGGCTACCGGCCGGGCGAGGACGTGGCGATCGCGCTCGATCCGGCGTCCAGCGAGTTCTTCAAGGACGGCAAGTATCATCTGGAGGGCGAGGGCAAGGTTCTCGACTCGGAAGGCATCGTTCGTTACTACGCCGATCTGGCGAGCCGCTATCCGATCATTTCGATCGAGGATGGGTGCGCCGAGGATGACTGGGAAGGTTGGGGCCTGATCACCGAAACGCTGGGCGACAGGATCCAGATCGTCGGCGACGACCTGTTCGTGACCAATCCGGAACGCCTGCGCCGCGGCATCGAAGAAGGTTCCGCCAACGCCATCCTCATTAAAGTCAACCAGATCGGCACCTTGTCCGAGACTCTCGAAGCCGTGCAATTGGCGCAAAACGCCGGCTGGAACGCGGTGATGAGCCACAGGTCGGGCGAGACTGAAGACGCAACGATCGCCGATCTGGCCGTGGCAACGAATTGCGGGCAGATCAAGACCGGAAGCCTGGCGCGCAGCGACCGGACGTCGAAGTACAACCAGTTGATCCGGATCGAGCAGCAGCTTGGGACGGCTGCCCGGTTCGCGGGCGAGACGATCCTGCGGGGGTAAGAGCGCCCGCAGTCATGGTGGCGGAAAGGCCACCATGACTGTGCGCTCAGCCGTGCCACAGCCTCTCCAACGTCATGGCCCGGCTTGTCCGCATAGGCGCTAACTTAGCGGCCCCGGCAGCGGCCGTTGCAGTTGTGTCATGGCCGGATTTAGTCCGGCCATCCACGACTTTGGTTGGTTCGGCACCGCAAGTCGTGGGTGGCCGGGCCAAGCCCGGCCATGACACGGGGAGAATGTCCGGGCCGCCAGCGCTCATGTTAGCGCCTATGCGGCTTGCCCGGGCCATGACGGCTACACGGCGAGACCAGGCCTCAACGCGGACTGACCTGACTCACCTCGATCACCGCATCGGCGGCGAACGCCCCCTGCCCTTCCGGCATCGCGAACACCGGGTTCAGGTCGATCGACTGAAGCCTGTCCCCCGCCGCCACGGCAAACGCCGATAGCCGGGACAGCATCTCCGCCAGTGCCTTCACATCCGCCTTTGGCCGCCCGCGCGCGCCCGTCAGCAGCGGGGCGCCTTTGATGGAAAGGATCATCGGCTCCGCCACATCCGCACCGAACGGGCAGCGGCGGAACACCACGTCCTTCAGCACTTCGACGAAAATGCCGCCCAGGCCGAACATCGCCATTGGACCAAAGACCGGATCGCGGTGGATGCCCAGAATGCACTCCACCCCGCCGTTGAGTTGTTTCGCCACCAGCACGCCCTCGATCCGCGCCCCGGGCGCAGCGGCCCTCGCGCGGTCCAGCAAAACAGCGAAGCCGGTGCGCACAGCGTCCGCATCGCCGACATCCAGCAGGACACCGCCGATCTCCGACTTGTGCAGGATATCCGGCGACAGGATCTTCAGTACCACCGGGTAACCGAACCGCGCGGCGGCAGCGACAGCGTCTTCCACCGTGGCGCACGCCGCTTCCGGAGCCGATGCGATCCCGGCCGACGCCAGCAGCCGCTTCGCCTCGGCCTCGGAGGGCGTGGCGGCGGGCAGCGTGACCGGGGCGATCACAGGCACCGGCGCCGGCGGCAGCGCGGCGAACGACGCACCGAACCGGCCCATCGCGTCGATCGCCACCACCGCGCGGGTCGGGTCCTCGTGCACCACCCACCCATCCGCCTCCAGCTCATCGCGGCGGTCCTGCTGCACGATCACGGACAGGACGTACAGCCGATCCGGGTTGGCGGCGCGCACCAGGTTCAACTGCTCGCGGATCGCCGGCCAGCGGCGGGACGACGCGGTCATGCTGAAAAACCCCAGCACCGAGGCGTAGCCGCCATCGACCACCATCGATTCCATGAAGGTTTTCACCAGCACGACCTCGTTGGAGACCTGCGCGGTTGCATCCACCGGGTTGCGAGGCCCGCAGAACGGCACCAGTGCCCGCAGCCTTGCCTGCGCCGCCGCGGGCATCTCCGGCATCGCCAGACCCAGGCTGTCGGCGGTGTCGCTGATCAGCACCCCGGCGCCGCCGGAGACGGTGATCACGCCGAGTGTGTTCCGCACCGGGTAGATCTTTCGCGTCGCAGTGTGGGCGACGTCCAGCATCTCCTCGCTGTTCCTTGCCCGGAACACGCCGAATTCGGACATCACCGCCTCGGTCACCGCATCATCGCCGGCGATCGACGCGGTATGAGACTTCGCCGCCTTGCCGCCGAGTTCGCTGCGGCCGACTTTCTGCATGACGATGGGTTTTCCGGCGGCGCGGGCGGCTTCGAAGGCGGCGATCAGCCCGGGCGCCTCGCGAATGCCCTCGGCATAGACGGCGATGACATCGACCTCGGGGTTCTCCGCCAGCCAGCCGATGCATTCGCCGACGGTGACGTCGCCCTCGTTGCCCGTCATGACGCACAGGGAGGCGCCGATGCCGCGGTTGCGGGCGAGCGTATAGAGATGCGTGCCGTAGGCGCCGGACTGGCTGGCGATGCCGATGCGCCCGGGCACCGGCCAGCCGCTGTCGAACGACGCCGAGAACGTCGCGTAATAGGCGCGGCGGGCATCGAACACGCCCAGCGAATTCGGCCCGAGGATGCGCATGCCGTGCGACCGGGCCACCGCGACCATGGCGTCCTGGGCCGCGGCGCCGGCCTCATCCATTTCAGCGAAACCGGCGGTGAACATCACCACCGCCTTGACGCCGCGTCGCGCCAGGTCCTCCACTGCCGAGGCCACCAGCGCGGCCGGCACGGCGACGATCGCGACATCCGGCGTCTCCGGCAGGTCCGCGACCGTGGCGTAGGCTTTCAGCCCCTGGATCTCCGCCCGGTTCGGATTGACCGGATACATCCCGCCCGCAAACTTCTGCGCCTTCATATACGCGATCGGCCGCCCGCCGATGCGGGCCGGGTCGGAGGATGCGCCGAGCACGGCGATGGAACGGGGGGCGAGAAGCGGAGTCAGGCCGGCGAAACGGGACATGATGCGGGACGGTATCCGGTTCTTATGGAGCGGCGGTTCGCTCGCCGCCGTGCGATCCTGTACCCGGTGTCATCGTATCGCAACCCGGAGTGGGCCACGCCTTCAGCCCGCGGGCTGAACGACCCGACGTGCCCGGGAAAGAGTTGTGCGCAGGCGCCCGGATTGTGATCCTGGAGCCGATCGCGCATGATTGGGATTGGCTGGATAGCATTACCGGCCCGCTGGATCAGGACTTCGTGGACGCTGTTGCTGAGCAACCGGATCAACAAGAGCGCCGGGCCCCGGGGCTTTTTTGAGTGAGATATCTGCTCGACGGCAATGCGGTTATCGTTCTGCTGAAGGGTGATGCAAGGTTTTCGGCGCGGCTTCGGCGGCACCGGCCGGAGGACGTGGCAATCTCCGCTATCGTTGCGCACGAACTATACTACGGAGCATACAAAAGTGGGCGAACCGCGGAAAACCTCGCCCGGGTCGAAGCGTTGCGGTTCGAAGTTCTGGATTTCGACCGTGAAGACGCCCGTCAGGCAGGCCGCATTCGCGCCGCGTTGGCTGCCGCGGAAACTCCGATTGGATCCCATGACGCGTTGATCGCCGGACAGGCGGTTGCGCGCGGATTGACGCTGATTACCCATAACACGCGAGAGCTCCAGCGGGTCGAGGCGCTTCGTATCGAGGACTGGGAGGTTTAGCGCCTGCCTTAGGCGACGCTCAAGAATAAGCGAATCGGGCGGCCGACTTTGTTTCGTCATGGCCCGGCTTGTCCGGGCCACCTATACCCGCACGTGCCGCGACAGATGGCCCGGACACGCGGGGCCATGACGGTCTTGGGGACCTTGCCCCTTGAAGCGGTAGTTATTGGGCGTCGCCTTGTCGCGGTGCGCCCCGGCTTGCCCGGGATGCCGCAGCCACTGCCGACATTCTTCCTATCTCCGTATTTTGATCGAATATGCGAGAGATGCAATTTATTTCTGAACACCAAGCCGACTATACAACCAGAGGTGGTTGGAGGGAATTTTCCAGCCCGTTGTGCAGCGCAATATCATAGCTCGAACCAAAGGTTTTTAAACATGACAACAAGATCGGCCGGCGGCGGCCGGATCCGCCGATAGCAATGGTTAACTTTTTCAACATCAGTCTGCATCGTTCGGCAACGCAAAGCTGCCACGACCTGTTCCGCAGAAGCGGCGTTTCCGCCGTCCACTGGCCGGCGGAGGTGGATGGGATCGACTACCAGGCCAAGGTCGCTGGCCGCGAAGACGACCCCGGCTTTGTCGCCGAGACGCTTGCGCCCGTTTTCCGCGCCTATTCCGCCGTGAGCGACGCGCCACTCGCGGCCTTGTACGGTCCGTTGTCCGAGACCTATCCATCGGCGAAATTCTTCGCGTTCTACCGGCCCGCCGGCGACTGGATCAGGTCCGTCAGACGGCATATACAGTCGCGGCGATTCGTCCCCTTTGAACGCGTCGTCTACTGGTCTTACTTCACATGGCAACCGCAGGACCTGTCCGATCTCTCCGATGCCGAGCTCGCCGATTTCCACGCCTGGCATTACGACAGCATCGCAACCCATTTCCGCTCCCACGATAATTTCCTGCTGCTCGATCTGGAAGACAAAGGCCCGGGTCCCCGGCTGTGCGAATTTTGCGGCCTGCCGCCGTTGCCGCTGAGGATCGTGGACTACGCCATGGGGCACGATCACGGACTCGATCCGGCCTTGCTTGAAGCTGAGGTCTGCGCGTGAACGGCCGTGGCTTAAGCAGTGTCGTCATCACATACAACCGCATCGATGTCGTGGAGACATGCCTCCGCTCCGCCCGCATCGCCGATGAGCTTGTGGTCGTCGACAAGGGATCAACCGACGGAACGGCCGAAATCGCGCAGCGCATGGCCGACAGGTTCATCCAGGTTCCGTGGACGCCGACGGTCGAGGAAACCCGGGCTGAGGCCATAGCACTGGCCTCCGCGCCCTGGATCCTGTCCCTCGACGATGATGAGTGCCTGAACGGCAAGGCGGCGGAACTCGTTCTTTCGGCGATCAGGGAACCTGAGGGCTCGATCTATTACCTGCCCTACAGGCACCATATCCTGGGAAAAGTTGACGAACGGGCCTATTACTGGCCGGAGTACAGGCCTTCATTGTTCCGGCGCGGTGCGATGACGTTCACTTCCGTCGTCCATGGCGGCGTTCATCCGGCGACCGGCGACAAGGTGGTGATTTCGCCCGACACCGGGGCGGCGATCCTGCACCTGTCGCATAAGGATGCCGCCACCTGGATCGAAAAGACGAACCGCTACACATCCCGGCCCGGACGCGCCGGAACGGCGAAAGCCGGCGACGTGACGCCGGACGGGATCATGGCGCTGATGCAGGCCTATATGGCGAAAGTCCCGCCGGACGACCCGGATGGCTATCTCACGGCGGTGGCGGCGCTGCGCGGACTTTACGATGTCGTTGACGCGATCAAGCGGTGGGAGGCGGAACAGCCCCTCACCGGCCAGGCCCGATTTGCGCAGATCTGCGAACAGCTCAATGCGGAGTATGACGCGTTGCAGGCGCGGTTGCACTGACGGCGAGACCACACGCTCGAAAACCTTAGGCCGGCCGCGACGTTGTTGTTGCCTGACACGGAAAGGCCGGTTCGTGCGCTGCATCCTCCCGCTGCTGCTGTTGGCCGTGACGGCCGCCCCGGTCTGGGCCCGAGCGGATGACGGCCCGTCCTACGGGCCTGAGCTGCAAGGGTTCGACTATCCCTATCCCGTCGCGCATTTCCGCTTCGACTCGCAGGATAATGCGCTGGACATGGCCTATATGGACGTCCGGCCAGAGACTCCGAACGGCCGCACCGCCGTCCTGCTGCACGGCAAGAATTTTTGCGCTGCCACCTGGCAGGCCACCATCGCCGCCCTCGTCCGCGCCGGCTACAGGGTCATCGCCCCCGACCAGATCGGCTTTTGCAAATCCAGCAAGCCGGAGCGCTACCAGTTCAGTTTCCAGCAGCTCGCCGGCAACACCCGGGCACTGCTGGACTCCATCGGCGTCGCCCGGGCGACCCTCATCGGCCATTCGACGGGCGGCATGCTGGCGATCCGCTACGCGCTGATGTACCCGGAGCAGGTTGATCGGCTTGTCCTGGTCGATCCAATCGGGCTGGAGGACTGGAAGGCCAAGGGCGTGCCGTGGCAGAGCGTGGACGGCTGGTACCGGCAGGAGCTTGACACCTCAGCCGAACGCATCCGCGACTACGAACGCAGCACCTACTACGCCGGCACCTGGGAGCCGGCGTACGAGACATGGGTGCAGATGCTGGCCGGGATGTATCGCGGACCGGGGCGCGAGGCGGTCGCCCGGGATTCGGCCCTGCTGTATGACATGATCTACACCCAGCCGGTGGTCTACGAACTGCCCCACCTGACGATGCCCGTACTGCTGGTGATTGGCGGCAAGGACACCACCGCCATCGGCAAGGCCCTCGCCCCGCCCGCAATCCGTGCCACGCTGGGGAACTACAAGGTGCTCGGCCGCGAAGCCGCCGCGGCGATCCCGGACGCGACGTTGAAGGAATTCCCCGAACTCGGCCACGCCCCGCAGATCCAGGCGCCGGACGCCTTCCACGCGGCGCTGCTCGATTGGCTGAGCGGCGATCGGGCGGGACAACCGGCGCATTGATTATCCGCCCGGACCTTACCGGTTCGGCCACAGCCCCGGGGTGGCAACCTCCAGCGAGTGTCCGTCCGGGTCGCGGAAATACAGGCTGATACCGCCATGCGGCCACCGCAGCCGGCTTTCCACCTCGATGCCGAGCTGCGCGAGATGCGCCTCCCACGCGGCGAGCTCGCCGAAGGGTATCGCGAATGCCAGATGCAGCGCGCCGCGTCCGTGGTGCGGCGGGATCAGCCCGCCCGGGCCTGGGGCCGGCTGCCCGGTCATGCCGTGGCGGAACAGCAGCAGCACCTGCTCGCCCGGCACTTCCATGGCGCACATGCGCTGATCCTCGAAGAATGCCGTGAAGCCGAACACACGCTCATAGAATTGCCGGGAGATCCCCGGATCCCCCACGTAAAGGGAGGTTTCCAGGATCTGGCTGACCCTCGGGGTGGTATGCGCCATGCCCGGCTACAGGCGGATCAGGCCGGGGTGGTTTCGCTGCTGTCGGGCGCGGTCTGCGGCGAGGCCTCGGACTCGGCCTTGCGGCGGCTGGCTTCCTCGCGCTCCCGCAGCTTGGCCTCCTTCTTGGCCTGCTTGTTGCGGTCGCGCTCGGCGCGCTGCTGGTTGTAGTTCGGCTTGAATACCATGTCTGACCTCGAGCACTTCGAAAGCGTGCTTCTGGATGAAGCGCTTAACCGGCCGCCCTTCTACACGGGGTTGGGCGGTCCGGATACGACGCAGATCAATCCGCTGCGGCGGCTTCCTCCGTCGCCGCCGTCTTCTCGGCCTCAGCCGATTTGCCGCCGGTCAGGGCGCGGGTCAGGCGGACGATGGCCTCGGCCTTGTCGATGCCGGTAACGCCGGCAAACTCGCCGGCCAAGCGGTCGATCGCCAGTTCGAACAGGTTGCGCTGGCTGTAGCTCGGCGCGGAACCGTTCGCCGAGGCTTGCAGGTCGCGCACCACCTCGGCGACGCTTTTCAGGTCGCCGGAGTTGATCTTGGCCTGGAACTCCTGCGCGCGCTTGGCCCACATCAGGCGGCTGGTGCGCGGGCGCCCGGCCAGGATCGCCAGCACCTGGTCCATCGCCTCCTTCGTCGCCAGCTTGCGCAGGCCGGTGACGCGGGCCTGGGCGACCGGCACGCGCAAGGTCATTTTGTTCTCGTCGAAGGAGATGTAGATCAGATCGAGCTTGTGGCCGCCAATCTCCTCGGAGCCGATACGATCGACCTTGCCCACGCCATGGGTGGGATAGACCACGAACTCTCCGGCGGCGAACGGGTCATCGTCCCGCGTCTTCGCCTGGGCGGCGGTCTTGCCGAAAGCGGCATGCACCATGGCCGTCGTGATTTCTGCTACCGCCAATTCATTCACCCCGTATTAAGATGACCATCATATGGGAGTTTACGCGCGGGTTACATCGTTGGTTTCGCCCGGCAGGTGCGCGTTCGCCCGTTCGTCATGGCAGCGCCGCAGCGCGCCCCCACCCCGCGCGCCAAAAGCGCGACAACCCCGCGCGCCGCAGGCGCGACAACCCCGCGCGCCGCAGGCGCGACAAAATCGTTTGCTTGAAAACGATCGGCCTTCCGGCGATAACGGCTGATCAAGCGCCCGGACGGGATCCGAGGCGTCGAAGGGAAAGAACGCATGGGTCTCCGCTCGCGGCATTGGCGCAACGGCCTGCTGATTGGCACTGCTTTCGTGGCCGGCGTGTGGGCCGGTCCGCAACTCGGCGCGCTGGGCAACGCTTTCGCCCAGGACAGCAGCCACTCCGACATGTACCAGTTGCTGAAGGTGTTCGGCGACGTGATGCAGCGGGTCCGCGCCGAATACGTCGATCCGGTCGACGACAAGGACATGATCGAGAACGCGATCAACGGCATGCTGACCGGGCTCGATCCGCACAGTTCCTACATGAACGCCAAGGCGTTCAAGGACATGCAGATCCAGACCAAGGGCGAGTTCGGCGGCCTTGGGATCGAGGTCAGCGAGGACAAGGGCGTCATCAAGGTCGTCTCACCCATCGACGACACGCCGGCGGCGCGCGCGGGGATCAAGCCGGGCGACATCATCACCGCGCTGGACGGCAAGACCGTGATCGGCCTGTCGCTGAACGACGCGGTGGACCGGATGCGCGGCCCGCCCAACTCCAAGATCGTCCTGACCATCAAGCGCCAGGACATCGACAAGCCGATAGAGGTGCCGCTGATCCGCGAGACGATCCACATCCAGGTGGTGAAGTCGCGGATGGAGCCGAACGATATCGGCTATGTCCGGCTCACCCAGTTCACCGAGCAGGCGGATGCCGGCATCAAGGCGGCGGTGAAGAACCTGCGGGCGCAGAACGGCGGCAAGCTGCGCGGGCTGATCCTCGATTTGCGCAACAACCCCGGCGGCCTGCTCGACCAGGCGGTCGCGGTGTCATCGGACTTCGTCGATCAGGGCGAGATCGTTTCCACCCGCGCGCGCCATCCGGAGGACAGCCAGCGCTGGGACGCCAAGGGCGACGACATCATGCACGGCGCCCCCGTGGTGGTGCTGATCAATGGCGGGTCCGCCTCGGCGTCGGAGATCGTCTCCGGCGCGCTGCAGGACCACCATCGCGCCGTGCTTGTCGGCACCCGCAGCTTCGGCAAGGGATCGGTGCAGACCGTGATCCCGCTGCCCGGCAACGGGGCGATGCGGCTGACCACGGCGCGGTACTACACGCCGTCCGGCCGCTCGATCCAGGCACTGGGAATATCGCCGGACGTCGTGGTGCAGGAGGCGCGGGAGGATCGCGGCAGCTTCGGCGGCGAGCATGAGGCCGACTACAACAAGGTGCTCAGCAACTCGGGCGGCACCAGTCCGCAGGCCGTGGCGCCGCGCACCGATTTGCCGGCCATCGCCAAGCAGATCCCGGAAAAGCCGCCGGAGGGTTTCCCGAAATTCGACCCTGCCAAGCCGGATGAGACCGACTTCCAGTTGCAGGAAGGTCTGGCCGTGGTGACGGCGATGGCGGCGCAGAAAAGCGCCTCCGCCGACTAGCGTCAGCCCTTGCCGGTGGCCGCCCGGGTTTCGGAGTTCCTGTCCGGGTGGCGGGGACTTGGGCGGTTCTGGCTGGTCGTCCTGGCGGCGCTGGGCTTTATTGGCGTGATCCTGCAATCGCTCGGGCCGCCGCCTCGGCCTGTTGCGAAGGTGCAGCCGCCGGCTGCGGCTATCGCGCCGGGCTCCGTGGTTACGAACGGTGTTCAAGCACCCGCGGCGGCAGGCCCGTCGCGATTGACGGAGCAGCCTCCCGGGCGGGACACGCCGGGCGCGGTAACCGACCCTGACCCCGGACTGCTGGAGGCCGATCCCTCGGCGCCCGACAGACAGTTGCCGCGCATTGCGGTGGATGGTCGCACGCCGATGAATGTCTATGCGTCCGGGTTCGACCCGACGACCGTGCGGCCGCGGGTCGGGATCCTGATCGCCGGCATCGGCCTGAGCGAGGCCGAGAGCACTGCGGCGATCCGCGACCTGCCGCCCGCCGCAACGCTGGCGGTGTCCCCGTATGCCGGCGACATCGGCCATTTGCTGGCCTCCGCCCGCCTGGCGGGCCACGAATACCTGCTGGCGGTGCCGATGGAGCCGCAGGGCTACCCGATCAACGACCCGGACGATCGCCATGCGCTGATGCCGTCGCTGCCGGCGGAGGAGAACCTCAACCGCCTGCGCTGGGCGCTGTCGCGCATCGCCGGGTATGCCGGGGTCACCAGCGCATTGGGGCCCATGCACGGGGAGCGCCTGGCGGGGGACCGGGAGCAGTTCGAGGCATTCCTGACGGAAATCGCGCATCGCGGCCTGCTGTTCGCGGATGCGCGGCCGGGGGAAGCGCTGTTGCCGCTGGCGTGGAACCGCTCGGTGGACATTGTTGTCGATGACGATCCGGTCAACGAAGCCGCTTTGGATGCACGGCTGGATGCGCTATCGAAGCTGGCGCGGGACAAGGGTTCGGCGCTGGGCCTGATCTCTGTGCCGCGGCCGAAGACGCTGGAGCGCGTGGCCGCCTGGAGCAACACTTTGATGGCCAAGGGGCTGATCCTGGCGCCGGTCAGCGCGCTGGTGCAACCGCCGGCCAAGCAGGAACAGGACAAATGAGCGATCTGCCATATCGGCCCAATGTCGGCGCCGTGCTGTTCAACCGCGACGGGCTGGTGTTCGTCGCCCGCCGCGCCGACATGCCGAATGCCGAGGGCGCGGCGGGCGGCTGGCAACTGCCCCAGGGCGGCATCGACGGTGCCGAAGACCCGGGCGTCGCCGTCTTCCGCGAGTTGCAGGAGGAGATCGGCACGCGCAACGCCGTCGTCATCGGCGAGTATCCGGAATGGCTGACCTATGACTTCCCGTCGGATCTGGTCATGAATCCGTCGCGCGGCAAGTATCGCGGGCAGCGGCAGCGGTGGTTCGCGATGCGCTTCCTGGGGGCGGATTCGGAGATCCGGCTTGACCTGGACCCCCACCCGGAATTCGACGCGTGGCGCTGGGTGAAGCTGGCGGAGCTTCCGGCGCTGGCGGTGTCGTTCAAGCGGCCGATTTACGAGGCGCTGGCGAAGGCGTTTGCGGAGTTTGCCGGCGGGTAGGTTGGGACCATCGTTCGGTCCCGTCATGGCCCTTGTCCGGGCCATGACGTTTGTAGGGTTTCATCACCCCACGCTCAGCGCCGTCTCCCGCTCGCAGACGTGCACGCTTCCCGCCGGCAGCCGCGCCGACAAATCCACCACATGCCGGTGATGCGTCAGCAGGATGATCTGGGTCCGGTGGCTGAGGTCCGTCAGCACCCGCATCGCGGCCAGGGCGCGATCGTCGTCGAAGGTCTGTAGGATGTCGTCGCCGATGAACGGCAACGGGGTCGCGCCAATCAGGTGACGTTCGATCTCAGCGACGCGCAGCGCGAGGAAAAGCTGGTCCCGGGTGCCTTCGGAGAGCTGGTCGACGGTTTGCCTCTCCTCGGGAAAAGCCTGTTGCACCAGCACCAGGCGCGCGGCGCTGTCGCCATCCGTTTCGCTGGTGACGCGCGCATAGCCGCCCAGCGTCAGCGCCTGGAAGATCGCGCCGATGCGCTGGAGCAAACCGGAATCGCCGGTTTCCTCCACGGATTTCAGCGCCAGGTCCAGCATCGAGACGGCGGCGTGCAGCAGCAGCGCCTCATCCAGCGTATTGGCCACCCCCGCCACGGCGGCCTGCCGATCGGCCGCGGCGGCGTTGACGTTGGTGTCGGCCGCCTGCTGCGCCATGCCGATGCGGAGTTCCGCCAGATCCTTCAGCGCAGCCTGCGCCGCTTCGCCTGCGGCGCGGCGGTCTTCCGCCATGGCGTCGAGGCGGCCTTGCAGTTCGTCCGGCGGGACCGCCGCGATTTCGGTGCGGAGCTGATCAACGGGGACCGCATCCCCGGCGTCGTGCAGTTTCTTTTCTACGTCGTTACGCTGCGCCTCGAACCGGGCGCGCTGTTCGGCCAGGGTCAGGCGCGCCTGCGCGGCCTCGATTGAATCGACGCCGATTTGAAGCAGGATGGCGTTCAGGGCGGCCCGGCAATCGGCGAGGCTGGCGGAGGCTTTTTCCACAGCCAGACGGGCGGCGTCACGCTGAACGATCAGCGTGTTCTGCCGATCGAGCAGTTTTCTTTGCTCATCCAGGCGCTTTGACAGGACTCTTGCGATCTCGAACGCATCGCCGCCGCGGTTCGTTTCGGCCACTCGGGCCGCAACGTCCTGGACCGACTGGCCGAAACGGTCGATGTCCGACTGCATGCCGCTGATCCGGCGGGACAGCGCCGCCGCGGCCTGATGTTCCTTGTCGATATCGTTTAGCAGATGCAACACCTGCTCGGTGACCGACGGGTCTTCCCCCGCGGGGCGGCTGAGCTCGCTCAGCAGCGCCTGCCAGTCGGCGCGCCACGACTCCAGGCGCCGGTGGGCTTCGGCGGCGGCGGTTTCGGATTCACGCAGCTCCTTGTCCGCCTGGGCGCGCTGCGTGTCCAGACGCTCCCGGGCTTTTTCCCGTTTGGCGCCGTCGTCCACCGCCTGGCGCGCGCGAGACAGCAGTTCCGCCAGTTCCCCATGCGGGGGCGGCAGCACCTGCGCCAGCCGCGCCGCCCAGGCGGCCTGTTTCGCTGCCAGCGTTTCCAGCACGCGGGTCGTGACGGCATGCCGCGCGACGGCGTCGAGCACCCGCTCGCGCGCCGCAATGAACGCCGTCACATCCGACAGTGTCGGCCCAGCCCCGAGCGGCAGGGGCGCACAGATCTGCATCCAGGCGCGGCGCACGGCATCGGCTTTTTGTTGCGCCGCAAGCAGGCGGTCCGCGGCCTGCGAAACGAGCGATACCTGCGATGCCACTGCGCGTTTTGCGGCTTCGATCCGCGCCAGCAGATCGGACTGTTCGGTCCGCTGGTCCGCGAGCGCATCGGCCGCCGCCATGGCGCGTTCGAACGCCAGAGGCAGCGGGGCACCGTCCGTCACAGCCCTTTCTTCCTCCGGTGCTGGCTTATCGGCGGTGAAGGCGTGGCGGTAAATCAGTCGCCAGACGGCTTCGCGGCGCTCGCGGACGCGTTGCAGAGCCTCCGCGTCCGGAACGGAACCGCCGCGGGCGATGTCCGCCAGTTGCGCCTTCGCAACCTGCAGCTTCTGGTCTTCGGCGGCATGCAGGTCGCGCGCGCGGATTTCCTCGGTTGTTGCGGCGCGGACATCCGCGTCTTGACGGGCGTAAAGATCTTCCGTCAACGGCTTCGTTTCGGCTAGCGCGGATGCATCGCCGCGCCAGCCCGGCACCCTTGCCAGCATCGCGGCCAGCGCCGCCGCCGTTTCGGCGTGCGCCCGCGCGGCTTCCTCCTGCCGGGCAGCCGGATCGCCGATTTCCCGCACCAGGGCTTCCAGGCCGTGCAGATCCCGGGCCTCCGGCAGCGCAGCCAGCTTGCGATCGATCTCGGCAAGATCCCGTGTCCGGGCTGCGTGTTTCGCCGGGGCGTCGCGGGTCGCAGCCATCTGTTCGGTATAGTCACGGATCAGCCGTTGCGTCCGCGCCTGCACCGTCCGCTGCGGGATCGCCTCCGCCGCCCGGGCGGGGGGAAGATCGCTGCCGAGTTGCCGCAGCAAATCCCCGATCCGCCCCAGCTTCCCCTCCAACTCCCCCGCGACCCCCGGCCGATCGGCGGCGGCTTTGCGGGCGGCGCCGGCCTCGGCGGTGAGGGAGTCGATGGCGGCGGCCTCGGCCAGCAGCGCCGTGTCCAGAACAATCGCCGCGGCCTGCGCCTCGACCTCGGCCAGGGCCTCCGTTTTGTTGTTTGCTTCGGTTTCCGCCCTAACGAAGGCGATGTGCGCGGCTTCCAGACGCTCCCGCAGTCCGGGCGCGAGGTTCGGCGCATCGGGGTTTGCCTCAAGCCACGCCGCGGCTTCGTCGCGCTCGGCCAGCAACGGACGCACCCGGCGGATGCGTTCCAGGCGCGAAATTTCCGCCGAGGCGGCCTCGGCCTTGCGGTTGTGTTCGTGCTGCTGGCGTTCCAGTTCGTCCAGTGTGTCCTGCTGCGCCTGGCGCTCCTCCGGCTTGATCTGCGCGGCGGCGATGCGGCGGCGCGCGTCGGTGTAGCTGTCCAGTGCACGGTAATACGGACGTTGCGAGGCCCGCCGCACCGGTGCGAGATCGTCTCGTTCCCTTTCCAGGGCGCGCAGCAACTGGCGCGCTTCGCGGATGCCGCCGGACGCGGACAGCAGCGCGCTGGCAAGATCGCCGCCCGTGTCCAGCAGCGCCTTGCCGCCCTTGCGCAGCAGATCGGTGTCGAGAGCGAACAGACGCTCCAGCAGGGAGCGATCGCGAGTCCCGAGCAGCGCCCCGGCCACGGCCGGGTCGAGTTCGCTGCCGTCGGCCGCGGTCAGGGCGTTGCCGCGCGCCTTGCGCCGCCCGATCGTCAGGGTGGACCCGTCCGGCTGACGGATATCCGCGGCGATGCGCATGCCGGGATAGCCGAAGCGGAAGCCCATCGGGGTTTGGTTGTGGATGCCGAACAGCAGGTCGCCGAACGCGGCGCGCAGCACCGACTTGCCGGCGCCGTTCGGCGCGATCAGCAGGTTCAGCACGCCCGGCCGGGGATCGAACACGATCCGCTCGTCTTCGAAACAGCCATACTTGGTCAGGGTCAGGGCGGTCAGGCGCATGGTTCAGCCCTCGGCGATCCGCGCCAGCAGCAGGTCGCGGGCGCGTTCGATCAGTTCGGGCGAAATCTCGCCGTCCGCGGCTTTGATCAGCGCGTGGTCGCCGAGCTCCAAACGCGGCCAGGAGGCGTGGCCGAGCAGTTTGTCGGCATAGGTCTTCAGCACGCCGCCGAGCTGCACCGGGTCGATCGTTTCAAGCGCGCAGGCCAGCCGGCCGATGGCATCCTCGCGTTTTCTCAGCGATGCGGTATCGATGATCGGCTTTGTGGCGAGCGTGATCGTTTCTGTCCAGATTGCATCCGGGCCGTCGATCGTCATCGCCTCGGCGCGGAGTTTTTCCCGGGCGGCATGGACGTTGGCGCTGAAGGCGGCGTGCGCGGCGCAGGCGCCGGACAGAACGAGCCGGGTTGCCAGCAGGCGGCCGCCGGCCTGTTCGTAGGCCGCCAGCAGGCGGGTCCGGGTCAGCGCGAGCGCCGTATCCTCATCGGCTTCGGACGGAACCGCCACCTCGATCCTTGCCCAGCGCACGTCGTCCAGGATGATGGGTTCGACTTTGACGACGCGGCCGTCGGTGACGGTGACCAGGGTGGCGCCTTTCGGCCCGGCTTCGTTGATGTGCCGGCCTTGCAGATTGCCCGGGAAGACGATCCACGGCGCGTCCGACAGCACTTCCCGCTGATGCACATGGCCGAGCGCCCAGTATTGGTAGCCGTGGCCGCTGAGTTGCTCGACCGAGCATGGCGCGTAGCTGTCGTGCCCTTCCCGCCCGTCCACCGAGGTGTGCAACAGACCTATATTGAAACGATCACCATCGGAGGCTGGATAGTCCTTGGCCAGGTTCGCGGTCACCGCGCGGGTGGCGAAACTCTGGCCGTGGACCGACACCGGCAGGTTCGGCAGCCGGATCGTTTCCGGCCGTTTGGTGTCAAGCAGGCAGGGCATGCGCAGACGGCGGGTGATGACGCTCTCGGCGTCATGGTTGCCGCGGATGGCGATACAGGGAATCCCGGCGTTGGTCAGGCGGCCGATCTGGGAAACAAGGAACTGGCCGGTGCGCCAGTCCTGCCAGTCGCCGTCATAAAGATCGCCGGCCGCGACGACGAAATCCAGCTTCTCGCGCAGGACGAAATCGATCAGGTTTTCCAGCGCCCGGCGGGTGGCGCGGCGGATGCGCTCCGCCGGTGCGTCCGGGTTCGCCTCCAGCCCGCGCAACGGGCTGTCGAGATGCATATCGGCGCAATGCAGGAAGCGGAATGTTGCCACTCCGTCATCGTACTACCGTGGCCCGAGTCGGCACAAGCCGGCTGTTTCGATCGTCATGCCCGGCGCACGTGCCGCCATAGGTGGCCCGGACAAGCCGGGCCATGACGTTTGGGGGCTCGGTTCGGCCGTTTACCGCGATGTGACCTTGTCCTCGAACCGCGCGGGAATCGCCTGGGACGCCGCCGCACCGTCCGGGGTGACCACGACCCGCCCGAGGCCGGTGACCCGGGCGAACAAATACAGGTGGGAGGTGACGTTCTGCACCCGCACCACATCCCCGGCGCCGCCGGTATCGACCGCCATCACTTGCCCGGCGATCGACAGGCGGCCGGAGCTGAGTTCCGCCTGCACCAGCGCCCCTTTGTGCACCAGCGCCGGCCGCGTCAGGTCGGACAGCAGCAGCTTCTGCCCGGGGGCGATGGGCCGGACAAGCTCCATGCCGACGATCTGGTCCATCGAGCGGGCAACATCGCGATCCGAAAGGGCCGACGCGACCCGTCCCATCCGCAGATCCTCGGTGCGAACGATCGCGCCCTGCTTCAGCCGCCCGACGCTGACGGGCGCCTCGATCATCGCCTGGGCCCGGCCACCGATGCGGATCGCCATCAGCTTAAGGCCCTCCGCGGTGACGGTCAACAGCGCCGCGAAGCGGCCGCTGTCGCGGTCGAATTCAACCCGGGACACCAGCAGCCCGGGCGGCGCGTCCGCCGGCACTGTCGGCGGAGAAAAATCCGGCAGGTCGATGTCGTAATCCGAGCGGTCCCCGGTTGCCGCAAGCGCATCCCGCACGGCAGCGGCGACCGCGTCGAGCGAAAGCGGCTGGCCCGGCCATTCCAGGATCGCCCGGTCGCCGCTGGAGATCGAGCGCCAGGCGACCTCGTATTGCCGGGCGATGGCGTTCAGTTGCGCCGCCTCCACAATGATCCTCTCGCCCGGCCCCGGCCCCGGACCCAGCAGCCGATCGGCGTTGCGTCCGGCGTCGTCGAACAGGTCGCGCAGGTAGACGTATTGGCTGTGTAACGTCGTCGCGGTCCGCAGCGTCGCCGCGTGCGCGGACGCCGCCGCCAGCATCAGGATCAGTATCGGCAGAAGCCGCATGGCGTCACCGCAGGTTGGTCAGGGTCGAAAGCATTTCGTCGCTGGAGGTGATGACCTTGCTGTTCATTTCGTATGCGCGCTGGGCGGTGATCAGGTTGGTGATCTCCGTCACCACGTTGACGTTGGAGGTCTCGATGAACCCCTGCATAACCGATCCGAAGCCGGCCGCGCCCGGATTGCCGGTGACCGGCGCGCCGGAAGCCGCCGTCTGCATCAGATAGTTGCCGCCGGTGGCGTCCAGGCCGGCATTGTTCGGGAACACCGCTAGCTGCAACTGCCCGATGGTCTGCGGCGCGGTCTGGCCCGCCAGGGTGACCTGCACCTGGCCGGAGGTGTTGATGGTAACGCCGGTCGCAGCGGTCGGGATCTGCAGGCCCGGCTGTACGGTGTATCCGTCCGCGGTCACGATCGTGCCGTCGGGCGCCAGCGCGAAGGTGCCGTCCCGGGTGTAGGCGGTTTCTCCATCCGGCATGGTGACCTGGAAATAGCCGTTGCCCTGGATCGCCATATCCAGCGTGTTGGAGGTCTGCTGCAGGTTGCCTTGCTCGTTGATGCTGTAGATCGCCGCGGTTTTCACGCCAAGGCCGACCTGGGCGCCGGAGGGGACGACGGTGCCGCTGTCGGAGCTGTTGGAGCCGACGCGGCGCAGGTTCTGATAGATCAGGTCCTGGAACTCCGCCCGCCGCCGCTTGAACCCGGTGGTCGTCATGTTCGCCATGTTGTTGGAAATGACTTCCACGTTGGTCTGCTGGGCCTGCATCCCGGTGCCGGCGATGTCGAGCGAGCGCATGCATCAATCTCCCGTTTTGGAATAACTTACGACCCTTGGGGCAGCAGCTTGTCGATCGTGTTCTGCTGGCGGTCGCTTTCCGCCTGAACCAGTTGGGTCACGAACTGGAACTGACGGACGTCGTTCATCATCCGCGTCACCTCCAGGACCGGCTGGACGTTGGATTGCTCGACCGCGCCCTGGACGATGCCGGGCGCGGCGACCGGGGACGTGGTTGCGTCCGATATGAAACGGGTGGACCCCTCGGCGCGCAGCTTCATCGGATCGGAGGGCTGGACGACGCCGATCCGGGCGATGGGGCCGTTTTCCGAGGATATCGAACCGTCGCCGGCGATGCTGATATGCGTGTCCGTCGGGGCGATCTGTATAGGCCTGCCGTTGGTGTCGAGCACCGCGTTGCCGCTGCTGTCCGCCAGGGTGCCGCCGGGCATCAGGCCGAACCGGCCGTCCCGGGTCAGCCGCGGTCCTGCCGGGGTATTGACGGTGAAGTAGCCTTGGTTGGTCAAGGCGAGGTCGAAGGTGTTGGCGGTGTGGGTGATGGTGCCGGGTTGATTCTCCCGCCATGTCGCGCGGTCCTGGGTGTAGGTGACGATGCCGGAGCCGGGGACGGTGGCGGCGGAGGGTTGCGGGTCGATCCAGTCGCTGAACTGCACACGCTCGGTGCGGTAACCGGGCGTGTTGGCGTTGGCGATGTTGTTCGCCGTGATGTCCATGGCGCGCTGCTGCGCGATCAGGCGGGATGCGGCGAGTGACGTCGTGATGTCCATACGCCGGTGTTGGCAAGTCCCGTGCCAGAAGCGGATGCGGGAAATCCGCGGGTTGCGGCCGGGCTTGTGGCTGAGATGACCGGGCAGATTTTTCCCGCAGGCACAATTGGCGCTTCCGGTGTCAGACCAGTCCGCCGTAACAGCGACTCTCCGGCCGCGCCCCATCGTCATGCCGACGGAGGTCGGCATCCACGCCTTCGCCTCAACCGGCACCGCAAGGCGTGGATGGTGCGCCTTCGCGCACCATGACGATGTCGTGGCAGTCGGCCCGCAATCCTCTTGGTTTCGCGCCTATGGGGCCTAAGCCCGCCATGACGGTGGAAGCGACTGCCTACGACCGGGCCAACGGCCCCTACCCGAACGCCCCCACCTCGTGCGTAATTGCCGTCGCAATCTCCCGAACCATCTCGAACAAGCGGCGCATCGGCGCGAAGATCTCCTCGTGCTCCCGCGCATAGGATCCGGTCCCGCGCGGCGGAGCAGGCTCCCCGTAATCGGCATCCGCCGCCGGATCTGCTGCCAGCGGGAAGATCTCCGCCAGCAAATTCAGCGACGCCTCGATATCCAGCCGCAGGATCGCCGCTTCCATCACCGTCCGGGTCACGCCGTGCCGCGGCGAGAAATCCGGGATCTCCGTCGCCGCCAGCCAGATCCGGTGGATCAGCGAAAGCCGCAACGCGTGCAACAGGACTTCCCGGTTCGCCATGCGCGGCACATCTGGCCACGTCACCCGCAGCGCCAGATGATCCGCCAGGATTCGGCGGAACATCGATTGCGCATCCGCCCAGATATCCAGCCGCTCCAGCGCCCGCGCCACCGAGACCAGAGCCTCACGCCGCCCCGGGCGCTTGGTGTGCGCCGATCGGTCCAGCCAGGTCCCGGGATCGAGCGATTCGATCACCGCCCGCAGCACCTCGATATCGGAATGTTCCAGAGCATGACTGGCCAGGTCCATCGCCCGCTTGAAGCGCCGGCTGTTATGCCGCAGATCGGTGAACGTCTCGGGATGCCGCGCCGCGGCGGCGCCCAGCCCCTGCAACGTATTGGCGCAATAGCCCAACTGCTGCAGGATCGCATTGTTCGGGATCGCCCGCAGCTCTCGCGGGTGGCGTATGCCGGCCGCACCCGCCATCCCGTCCGCCTGCCGGGCGGCGGGGCGCGATCCTGTCCGGTCAAGTAACGACGGGCCGAACGTGCCCAGCAGCGCCGCGTATCCGGCGTCCTCCACCAGGCCTTCCATCCCGTTGCGGATCGTGGCGAAGAAATCGGCGGCGAAATCCGGGTCCGCATAGACCGGGTCTTCAATCGGCCCCGCCGCCTTGTGGTAGGTCTGCTCGGCAATCCGGGTGATCGTCGCCAGCGCCAGTTCCGGCGTGGCGAACAGCAGATACCCGTCGCCGCCCTGGAACGCCGACTCCTCGCGCACTTTCAGCCCCGCCCGTCCCAGCGCCTGCCGCGACGCCGTCGGCGACAAATACCGCAGCCGATCGGCCAGGGAGCCGGGATGGCCGCCGCGGCCGATGCTCTCGCCGTGGGTGTCGAACAGGATCACCTCGACACCGGTGACGCCGTGATGCTCCAGGGTGTGGGCGATCTTCAGGCGCAGCCGCTCGATCAGGTAGCTGGCGGCGAGCTGGCCGACATAGCGGCCGGAATCGGAATAGCCGAACTGTAGCGCCAGCCGCCCGGTGGTCTTGAGGTATTCTCGGTAATGCGGGCTGCGCAGCGCTTCCTCGAGCACGGCAGAACCCTGTTCGAGAGCTTCGGCGGTTTCGAACAGCGGACTTATTTCAATGTGCTTCTCGATGCCGAACAGCTTGGCCAGCCACAGGGCGGCCAGCAGGGTGTAGCCGGTCTCGGTCTCGGCGATCAGGAAGCGCACCGGGACGGAACTGTCCACGTGCTTGATGATCTGTGCGACGATCATCATCAGCTTCGCCGCCGAGGCCTGCTCCGCGATCAGCGCGCCGAAATCCACCGGTATCGGCTTCACCGTATCCAGCGCCTGGTTGATCGCCGCGAACAGCGCCCGCCGCCGCGACGGGTCCTCCGGCGGATCGGCGAAGCCCAGGCGCTGGCGGACCACGTTGTGGACCTGCGTCGAGTTCAGCCGCGTGTGGGTGTGGGCCAGAGCCAGTCCATGCGACAGCAGCCCGGCCCGGGCGACGGTCAGCGCCAGCTTGCCGTGCTCTTCGGAATTGGCCACCGCCTCCGCGAACAGCGGCAGCAGCGCCTGCGGGCTGGTCAGCGCGACCTCCCGCTGGCCGATAAGCTCATGCGCGAAGGCGGCGACCGTGACCGGGTCCGGCCGATTGGGGCTGAGGGCGATCTGCTTGTCGACGGCATCGGCCGCCTCGGCGATCCGCGCGGCGAGCGCGTCGGCCGCCGGCAGCACCGAGACCTGGGCGTGCAGGCGGCGAAGCTGCAGCCGCTTCATCTCCAGCCGCAGCCGCAAGGTGTCCCACCAGCCGATATCGTTGCGTCCGTCGGTGTCGTAGCCGACCCAGGTGGAGAGTATGACGGGGCTGGGCGAAAGCTCGGTCCAGCGGTCGGACCAGGCGCCGCGGGCGACCGAAATCAGCGCGCTGTTGAAGCGGTCGATGGCATCGCGGCCGTTGACGATGGCGGCGACGGACTGGTCGAATTCGTCGCGCAGGGTGATCGGCGGCGGGCGGTGGGATTTGAAGTGCGGCGCCGGGCGGCCGCAGGCGGCTTCGGCAAGCGCCTGGTTCACCGGCAGCGGCAGGGAAAACGTCGGGTGCGCGGTGAACACGGCGGCGAAGCGGGTGCGCTCGGTCAGCGCCTGGTACTCGGCCCAGCGGATCGGGCTGTCCTTGGGGTCGGGGCGCAACAGGATCTGCGCCAGTTTGGCCAGTGAGGCGTCATTGGCGGCGGTATCGACGCCGCCGACATACCGGGCGATGCGGGCGGCGCGATCGGTGAACGCGGCGTCGCGCAGATAGCGGATCAGCGCGGCGGCATCTGCCTCGGTGATGATGTCGTTGTCCATCTGGCGGGTGATCGCCAGCGAGGTCAGCAGCACGGGACTGCCGAACGGGTCTTCATCGGCCCGGGCGCCGAGGCGCGCGGTCAGCGCCAGCAGCTCTTTCGCGAGAGCCGCCGTGGCCGAGGGATCGGAAGTGGGAGCCGCTTGCATATCAGGCATGCGGTGAGTTTGACCGTCTTTCGGCGGCGCAGCAAGTGCGAAGCTGCCCGGTTTTTCGCCAAATCGCCGGTCCGGCAATTGATTCATTCCGGCCGATGGTTCACATGCCGCTGTTTTCATCTATGGTGGAACTCCGTTCCCGTAATCGCGCCTCCCCGTCATCGCTTCTCCTCGTCACGGCCCGGCTTGTCCGGGCCACCTGTTCCAGCACACTGCCGCGAGAGGTGGCCCTGATAAGCCGGGCCATGGCGACCCGAGGGACAAGCCGGGCCAAGACGATTGGTGACACCGGCCCGCGATTCACCCCCCTCACGACAGCTTCGCCTTGCCGAACACCCTGGCAGACGGCATCTAGCCGGCATGACGAACCAGACTCCCAAAATCCGCATCCGCGGGCTGTACAAACGCTTCGGCAGCAAGCAGGTGCTGGACGGCGTGGACCTCGACGTGATGCCGGGCACGTCGATGGTGGTCATCGGCGGCTCCGGGTCCGGCAAGTCGGTGCTGCTGAAATGCGTGCTCGGCCTGCTGGAGCCGGATGACGGGCTGATCGAGATCGACGGCCAGAACCTTGCCGCGCTGCCGCGGCAGGAGCGCGAGGAGACCCGCGCGCGCATCGGCATGCTGTTCCAGGCCGGGGCGCTGTTCGACAGCCTGACGGTCTGGGAGAACGTGGCGTTCGGGCTGCTGGCCCGGCACAAGGTGCCCCGCTCGGACGCTCGCGCCCGCGCGGACGATTTCCTCGCCGAGGTCGGCCTGGCTTCCAGCGTGGGCGATCTGTCTCCGGCGGAACTGTCCGGCGGCATGCAGAAGCGCGTCGCCCTGGCGCGGGCGATCGCCGCGCAGCCCGACATCATGTTCTTCGATGAGCCGACGACCGGGCTGGACCCGATCATGGGCGCGGTGATCGACGGGCTGATCGTCGATTGCGTCAAGCACCTCGGCAGCACCGCGGTTGCGATTACGCACGACATGGCGAGCGCGCGACGCATCGGCGACCAGGCGGCGATGCTGCATCATGGGCGGATCATCTGGCACGGGCGGGCGGCGGACCTGATGGACAGCGGCAACCCGGAGGTGGACCAGTTCACCCACGGGCGGCGCGAGGGGCCGATCCAGATGGAGTTGCGGCGCTGAGGCGGGGATGGTTGCTGGCGGGGCTGCTGGCGGCGGCCGCCTGGCCGGCGCGGGCGGATGTCGCTCCGCAGTTGGTTGGCCTGTTCATCCAGGGGTGCATGCCGTTCGCCGGCAACCCCGGGGCGCTGCGGGACTGGGCGGCCCGGGTGGGCGTGCCGGCGGTGCCGGAGCAGGCCCGGGCCGCATTCCTGCATGGCGCGCCGGGTCAGGTGTTCGATGGCACCACGGCGGAGGGGAAGCTGGTGCTGGTGTCGTCGGATGACGGGATTTGCTCGGTGGTGACGGACCTGGCGCAGCAGAAGGCGGTGGTGGACGCGCTGGAGGAGGGGTTCCGGCGGGCCGGGGCGGCTTTCCGGCTGGCGATCGAGCGGGACGACAAGCAGGTGCCGGATATCCATGATCGCGAATACCTGGCGACCAAGGATGGCCGCGGGTGGCGGATTCTGGTGGCGACGGTCAAGGACGACAAGGGCGGCGAGGCTATGCTGACCGCAGCTCCGGAGTGAGCAACTTGAGGAAGCGGTGGACGCCGTTCTTAGACTGATTCGAGCAGGCCGGGGCCGAGTTTTCGGTGCACCCTGATGGCCAGGCCGATGATACGGCGGGTCAGGATCGGTCCGGGTTCGGGGGTCCGGGGTCTCATGACTTCGATGTTTTAGGGTGTCTTGGTTAACGTCAGGTTAACGGATGGGCCGGTGTTTGGTTTTACCTCCGCGATTCTACGCAGAGTTCGCAGAGCGGCGCGCAGAGGGCGAAGAGAAGAATTTTTTGGGCTTCGCCCGATGTGCTTCAGCGGCACGGTAACGCCTCCTCTGCGCGCTCTGCGCCCCGCTCTGCGAACTCTGCGCAGAATCGCGGATTTTGCACGGACACCTGCGTCTGAGGAGCCCCCGGAACACCCGTAGACCTTTCTGTTCAATAATGGCCGACGCGTCCCGCCGCAGCGGACGCGTCAACAAACCAGCTCGGCACCCGCGAAAAAAATCGGCCGTCCGCAAATTTTCCCGCCCGCGTTAACCTTTTGTTTGCCCTCTCCTGCCAAGGATTGGCCTCCACCCGGCTGTCGGGATTGCAAAGGGGCTAACCGTGGACGATCTGCTTTCCGATTTCCTCACCGAGACCAACGAAAGCCTGGCCGAGCTCGACGTCGCTCTGGTCACCCTGGAACGCACGCCTGATGATGCCGAGACGCTGTCCGGGATCTTCCGGTTGGTGCACACCATCAAGGGCACCTGCGGGTTCCTCGGCCTGCCGCGGCTGGAGCATGTCGCCCATGCCGGCGAGAACGTGCTGGGCAAGCTGCGCGACCGGACGCTGGCCGTCACTCCGGCGATCGTCAGCCTGGTGCTGGCGGCCATCGACCGGATCAAGGCGATCGTCGGCGCGCTGGCGGCAACCGGCGTCGAACCGCCCGGGGATGACTCCGAGCTGATCGCCGCCCTAAACGCCGCCGCCGCCGGCGAAGCCGCGCCGGCGCCCCGGCCGCAGCCGGAAACGGCCGCTGCGCCGGAACCCGCCCCGGTGGCCGCCGAACCGCCGCCTCCGCCGCCGGAAGCCAAGGCCCCCGCGGCGGAAAAACCCGCCGAACCCGCCGCCGCGAATGCGCCGCAGGCGGCGCAGACCATCCGCGTCACCGTGGACGTGCTGGAAGACCTGATGACCCTGGTCAGCGAACTGGTGCTGACGCGCAACCAGCTCATGCAGCTCGCCCGCACGCAGGACAACAGCCCGTTCACCGTGCCCTTGCAACGCCTGTCGCACATCACCTCCGACCTTCAGGAAGGCGTGATGAAGACCCGCATGCAGCCCATCGGCAACGCCTGGAACAAGCTGCCCCGACTGGTGCGCGACCTGTCGCACGAAATGGGCAAGAAGATCGAACTGACCATGCTCGGCGCCGACACCGAACTCGACCGCCAGGTGCTGGAGATGATCAAGGACCCGCTGACGCACATGGTGCGCAACAGCGGCGACCACGGCCTGGAAACCCCGGCCCAGCGCCGCGATGCCGGCAAGCCGGAAACCGGCAACATCGTGCTGAACGCCTTCCACGAAGGCGGCCACATCATCCTGGAGATCTCCGACGACGGCCGCGGCCTGCCGGTGGACCGCATCCGCGCCAAGGCCCTGGCCAGCGGCCTGGCGACCGAGGCGGAACTCGCCGCGATGACCGACGGCCAGATCGAGCGCTTCATCTTCCGCGCCGGATTTTCCACCGCCACCACCGTCTCCGCCGTCTCCGGCCGCGGCGTCGGCATGGACGTGGTGAAGACCAATATCGAGAAAATCGGCGGCACCATCGACCTGAAAAGCACGCCCGGACAGGGCACGACGTTCATCGTCAAGATCCCGCTGACGCTGGCGATCGTCTCCGCCCTGATCGTCGAGGCGGCGAAGGAACGCTTCGCCATCCCGCAGATCAGCGTGGTCGAACTGGTGCGCGCCCTCCGCGACCAGGGCAACGGCGCCGGCAGCGCCGGCGAAAGCCTGATCGAGCGGATCAACGACACGCCGGTGCTGCGCCTGCGCAACCGGCTGCTGCCGCTGGTCAGCCTGGCCGAGCTGCTCAAGCTCGGCGTCGAGGACACCGCCGACGGCGCCGCCCACATCGTCGTCGCCCAGGTCGGCCAGCACATGATGGGCATTATCGTCGACCGCGTGTTCGACACCGAGGAAATCGTCGTCAAGCCGGTGGCGCCGATCCTGCGCCACGTGACGATGTTCAGCGGTAATACGATCCTCGGCGACGGTTCGGTGATCATGATCCTCGACCCCAACGGCATCGCCCGCGGCACCGGCGCCGGCGCCGGATCCGAAAGCAAGCTGCTGCAGGGGGCGCGGATCGACACCCAGACCTCGGCGGACCAGACCGCGATGCTGCTGTTCCGCGCCGGCGGGTCGCAGCGCATGGGCGTGCCGCTCGGCCTCGTGGCGCGGCTCGAGGACATCCCGCGCGAGAAGATCGAGTTCTCCTGCGGCGCCACCGTCACGCAGTATCGCGGCAAGCTGATGCCGCTGATCGCCATCGACGGCGGCACCGGCAGCGACAAGCCGACACAACCGCTGCTGGTGTTCGCCGACGGCGAGCGCATCATGGGCCTGATGGTCGATGAGATCATCGACGTGGTGGACGACAAGCTGGATATCGAGCTGGCGGGATCGCGCCCCGGCCTGCTGGGCACCGCCGTCATCGGCGGCGCGGCGACCGACGTGCTGGATACCGGCTACTGGCTGACCCAGGCCTGGCAGGACTGGTTCCGCAACGTGCCGCGGCAGGGCGCCTCCGCGGACCAGAAGCACGTGCTGATGGTCGATGACAGCGACTTCTTCCGCCAACTCATGGTCCCCATCCTCGGCGCCGCCGGGTTCCGCGTCACCGCCGTCGGCAGCGCGGCCGAGGCGCTGCGGCTGCGCGAGGCCGGCAAGAAGTTCGACGCCATCGTCTCCGACATCGAGATGCCGAACATGGACGGGCTGAAATTCGCCCGCACCCTCCGCTCCGGCGGCGCCTGGGCGGATATCCCGCTGATCGCGCTGACCGCGCATGACGGCATCGAGCATGCCGAGGCCGGGCGCGACGCCGGCTTCACCGACTACGTCGCCAAGTTCGAGCGCGAGGCGCTGGTCGCCAGCCTGCGCAACAGCCTGTCGCAACTGGTTCCTGCCTGAACCGACCGGGAGAACACCCATGACAACAGACATCCTCGATCGTCCGGACGCCGCGGCGGCGGACGAACAGCAGGTTCTCGTCACGCTGACAGTCGCGGACCAGCTTTGCGGCGTGCCGGTGCTGGCGGTGCGCGACATCCTGGGCGAACAGACGATCACCCGCATCCCGCTGGCGCCGCCGGAGATCGCCGGCAGCCTGAATCTGCGCGGCCGCATCGTCACCGCGATCGACCTGCGGCGCCGGCTGCATCTGCCGCCCGCGCCGCCGAACCAGCCGCGCATGTCGGTCGTCGCCGAGCAGGGCGGCGAGCTGTATGCGCTGCTGGTCGACCAGGTCTCCGAAGTTCTGAGCCTGGAAGCCGCCCAGTTCGAGCGCAATCCGCCAACGCTGGAGAAGACCTGGGCCGCCTTCAGCACCGGCATCTACCGCCTGGACGGCCGCCTGCTGGTCGTCCTGGACGTCTCGAAACTGCTGGCCCTGGCCGAAGAGGGGTAGACCCCCGATGTCCCGCACCTGCCTTGTCGTCGACGATAGCCGGGTCGTCCGGAAAGTCGCGCGCCGCATCCTGGAAGCCAACGGCTTCGCCGTGACCGAGGCGGCGGACGGCCAGCAGGCGCTGGACGCCTGCCACGCCGATTTGCCCGACGTCGTGCTGCTGGACTGGAACATGCCGGTGATGGACGGGCTGGCGTTCCTCCAGGCGCTGCGCGCCGAATACGGGCCGGACAACCCACCGGTGGTGTTCTGCACGACGGAGAACGACATGTCCCATATCGAGGCGGCGATCGCCAACGGCGCCCAGGAATACATCATGAAACCCTTCGACGAGGACATCCTGACCGGCAAGTTCGCCCAGGTCGGCCTGCTGTGACCGCACCGTCCGCCCGGGTGATGCTGTGCGACGATTCCGCCGTCATCCGCGGCGCCATCGCCCGCATGCTGTCCGAAGACCGTGAGATCGAGGTGGTGGCGAAGACGGCAAACGGGCAGGAGGCGGTGAACGCAATCCGCAGCGCCCGGGCCGACGTGGTGGTGCTGGATATCGAGATGCCGGTGATGGACGGCATGACCGCTCTGCCCCTGCTGCTGCGCGCCGATGCCGGGGTGAAGGTGATCATGGCCTCCACCCTGACCACCCGCGGCGCCGACATCGCCCTGCGCGCGCTGCGGCTGGGCGCGGCCGACTACATCCCCAAGCCATCCAGCATCGGCACCGTCGGCGACGACGGCTTTCGGCGGGAGCTGCTGGAGAAGGTCAAGGGCCTCGCGCGCCAGCGGCGGCGCGTGGCGCAGCAGGCCCGGGTTTCGCTGGCGTTGCGCCCGGCGCCCCCCCTGCCCGCCCGGCTGTTGGCCGTCGGCAGCTCCACCGGCGGGCCGCAAGCGCTGTTCACCCTGGTGCAAGGGCTGGGACGCTCGCTGCCCGTGCCGGTGGTGCTGACCCAGCACATGCCCGCCACGTTCACGCCGATCCTGGCGGAGCATCTGACGCGCATCGGCTGCATGCCGTGCAGCGAGGCGCGCGACGGCGAGGCGCTGGTGCCCGGCCGCATCTACCTGGCTCCCGGGGACAGGCATCTGCTGATCGAGGGCAACCGCTCGGCCCTGCGGGCGCGGCTGACGGTGGACCCGCCGGAGAATTTCTGCCGCCCCTCGGTCGATCCGATGCTGCGCAGCGCCGCCGCCGCCTGCGAGGGCCGCGTGCTGGTGGCGATGCTGACCGGCATGGGCCGCGACGGGATGGAGGGCACGAAGCGCGTCGTCGATGCCGGCGGCGCCGCGATCGCCCAGGACGAGGCCAGCAGCGTCGTGTGGGGGATGCCGGGGGCGGTTGCGCAGGCCGGTTTGTGCCACGCCGTGCTGCCGCTGCCGAAGATCGCGCCGCGGCTGCTGGAGATGTTGAAGGGCGCGCGCGCATGAGCCTGACAAATGCGGCGTTCGACACGTTCGCCTCGCTGCTGAAGTCGCAGTCCGGGCTGGTGATCGGCCTGGACAAGATCTACCTGTTGGAGACCCGTCTCGGCGGCATTCTGAAGCGGGAAAACCTGGCCGATCTCAACCGGTTGGCGGAAGCGGTGCGGCGCCCGGGCGCCGATCGGCTGGCGCGGGACGTGGTGGAGGCGATGACCACCAATGAGAGCTTCTTTTTCCGCGACGACAAGCCGTTCGCGCATTTTCGGGCGCAGGCGCTGCCGCGGATGGCCGCCGCCCGGCCGCCCGGCAGCACGATCCGGGTGTGGTCCGCGGCGTCGTCCTCGGGGCAGGAGGCGTATTCGCTGGCGATGATCGTCGCGGAGTCGCGGGCGGTGCTGGGCGACAGGAAGGTGGAGATCATCGGCACCGACATCGCGCGCGAGCAACTGGCCAGGGCGCGGGACGGTCTGTATTCCCAGTTCGAAGTGCAGCGCGGCCTGCCGGTGCAGATGCTGATGCGCTACTTCCGCAAGGAAGAGTCGAACTGGCGGATCAACGATGCGATCAAGGCGATGGCGCAGTTCCGGGAGTTCAATTTGCTGTCCGATCTGCGGACGCTGGGGCGGTTCGATATCGTGTTCTGCCGGAACGTGCTGATTTACTTCGATCAGCCGACGAAAGCGCGGGTGCTGGGAGCTGTTGCGGGGATCATGCCGGCGGATGGCGTGTTGTATCTGGGCGGGGCGGAGACGGTGCTTGGGATTACCGGGCGGTTTGCGCCGTTGCCGGCGGAGCGGGGGGTTTACGGGGTGGTTGAGGCGGGGGCGCCGGCGGGGCGGGTGGCGGCGGTGGGTTAGGGGCTTTGGCGTTGGTTCGCGGCGCTTTGTCCGGTTGGGGGCCGTGATATAGTCTGTCCTGGGTCTATGCGCACCGATCCGCGGCCGGCGTCAACGATCGACTACTTTGAAGGAGCAAGGGCTGCGATGGCAAAATCTGCAGTTAACGTTTCCAGCCTACCCGTGGACCCGGCGCCGGAGACTCGCCGGCCGGTCGCCGATAGGGAGGTGTTCGATGCCGCGTCTGCGGAAGCCGCCCTCGACCATGCCGTAAGTGAGCTGTTAGATACCTCCCGGCGAGCAGGCGAAGCGGCGGCGCGGCGCGGCGATGAAATCGACGCTATCCTGTCCGAAATTCAGGCGGCGCGAGCCGAGCTTAGCTGCGCCGACAAGCCAGCACGGTGAGCCTACCGCCTACCATTCATTCTCATTCCTTTCCACCCGCGGCATAGCCCGAAATGGCTGTCATCCGGCGCGTCCGGCGGAGATCGGCTGCCCAGCCATCGTAAGGCCGTCGACGTCAGCCGGCCGGATCACGTCGGTGGGTAAAGTCGCCCCCGCTTAACGGCAACATTCCTCAAACGCTTGGCGATCTGTTTGCCCTGGCTTCGGCTGAAAGCTGAATAATCAGCGTATGCATGCGCCGGGTTCGCCTTCAGCCTGCCCTCGGCCTTGAGGGGGTCCGGATGGCACGGCAGTCTCTCGGAGCCAAATTCACCAACGGTCACCCCGTACACAGCCGCAGACTGGAATCCGTTCTCGGTGAAAAGGGCGTGCGACTCGGCGGCCGTTGTTACAGAGGATCGGTCGACCGAAAGCTTGTTCTCGTCTTTCGGGCTGGGGACGAACTGGCCGCTGCCGGGATAGTTGTTGTCGTAGAAATTAGGGTGAATCTGCCGGAAAAGTATCTCGTCGGGGTCGTCAAGGGGCGGCGAAGTCATAGCGGGTCTCCCGCCAGGGAATCAAGAAATTTCAAGGCTTCGGCGTCAACCCCAGCAAATTCCTTGCTATCCAGATTGGCCGATCCTTCCATCTGGACACCATAAATCTCAACCGCGCCGTGTGACTTGGCCTCAATCGCGTAGTCCCAACCCGCGAGAACGAACTCGAACAAGATTCCCCCCTCATCCGTGGGGTAGATGTGGTAACTACCCGCAAGTCGAGGCCGCGCGGCTAAGAGTCTTTCGGCGGCAACAACGGCCTTCTCCGACACGGCAAGACCATCGCCGTCTCGCCAGCCGTCTCCCAGCGCGGCGATGGACTTTATCCTCGCCCGGCACCGTTCAAGGTTAGCTACCAAAGCGGCATCGATCAGATCAACGTCGAAAACGTCGACGACCCTTTTGAAAATGTCCTTGTTGTCGAGTTCAATCATCAGGCGGAATTGGACGTCCTCGTCGATGCTCCCGCCAAATTCGTCCTTCACCCGCTCCGGCGCCATTGGTATCCGAATAGTACCGTGCTGCACTGTGTTCACGACGATCACGCCCGTGATCCCGTCGGCGTCTTTCTCCGCCCCCAGAAGCTTGCCGATATCCTCGAAACGCGTCTCATAGCTGTCTCGCCCACGCGTTATCAGACGCTTTCGCCTATACGAGTCGATGTAGACGACGTTACCGTCCTTACCTGTACTGCCGAGAAACTCGATCCGCTCATCATCGAGAAGCCCAGAACCGAAGCGATTTAGCGCGCGGACGCCCTCGGGCGGCAAATTGTTCGTGGTGACAACGTCGGCTGCTCCGTCGACTAGTTGGATCAACTTCGAGTAGGAGGCCTCCATCAGGCTTTCCAGTTCGTCCTTGAACTCGGGCAGGTATAATTGCGTGGCGTCTCGGTCCCATACGAGCTTTGGGATGGCGCACCCGTCGCCGATGCCTGCCAAATCGAATGCGATGCTTTTCTCGAATCCTTTCGGAAGGCGGACCCGCCCTTCGTGCGTTGCGCGCCACTCCGACTTCACGTACGAAACCAGGAGGTCACGAAATGCGGACAGATCCGGCAGCACATCTAGCGGCAACCGGTGCTTCTCGAACCGGGCACCGACGTAGCGCAATAGGAAGCATTGTGAATCGGACGTCATTGCACACTCAATCTGGCCCTTCTTGCGTCTGGCGTCTACCCCGCCTGTCTAAAATTGTGGCAGAGACGACCTTGATACGGGACCAGCCGAAACCCTATCACTCGTGGCCACGAGACAAAGAATGCTGGATGCGCGCTCAACTCCCGCAGCGCGTAGTGCAACGGCAGCGTGCCATGGTGGTTCGCCAGTTCAGCCGCGCTCGCGTCGCGCAGCAGCCGCGCCCGCTCCCCGCCCGGCCCCCTGGAGTCGCTTGTAGTCAGCCCGTCCTCGTCCTCCACGATCGTCAGCCCGGCCGCCACATCGCTCTCTCACGCCGCCGCCAGCCGGCTGAAACTCACGCACGACGCCACCACCGCGATCCCCGCGGCAACCGACAGCGCCACCGTCGGCCCGTGCGCCCCCGGGAACGCCGTGAACACCAGCGCCACCAGCGCCGCCCCCATCGACTGCCCCAGCAGCCGCGCCGTCGCCTGCATCCCGCTCGCCCCGCCGGTCCGGGCCGGAGGCGCCGCCAGGATGATCGCCCGGTTGTTCGGCGTATTGAAGAACCCGAACCCGAGACCCAGCAAAGTCATCCGCCACACGATATCCAGCGTCGCCGGATGCTCCGGCAGCAGGCTCATGGCCGCCAACCCAGCCGCCATCACCGCCATCCCGCATCCCCCCAGCAGACCCGCCGGATACTTGTCCGCCAGCCGCCCGGCGATCGGCGCGATCACCGCCACCACCAGCGGCTGCGGAGTCATCATCAGCCCGGTCATCACCTGATCCATCCCCAACTGGTGCTGGAACAGAAACGGCATCGATACCAGACTGATCGATTGAGCAATGAAAGAGCTGACCGAACTCGCCACGGACAGCGCGAACAGCGGAATCCGGAACAGGTCCACCGGCAGCATCGGCGCGGTCAGCCCAAGCTGCCGCACCACCAGCACGAACCCGGTCAGCCCGGCGACAACCAGTTCCACGACGACATGAACCCACGATTCGCCGTGCCCCAGCTCGGAAACGCCGAACAGCAAAGTTCCGAAAGAAACCGCCTGCAGCGCCGCGCTGGTCAGGTCGAAGGGCACCCCCGACAGCGGCGTATCCGGCAGCGCCCGCAGCGCAATGAACGCGCCGAGCACGCCCAGCGGCACGTTCACCGCGAACAGCCACGGCCACGGCGCCACCGACAGGACTCCCGCGGCCACCGTCGGCCCCAGCGCCGAGGCGATCGACGCCACCGTCGCGTTCAGCCCCACCCCCCGGCCGATCCACCGGCGCGGATAGATGAAGCGGATCAGGGCACTGTTGACGCTCATGATGCCCGCCGCGCCGAACCCTTGCAGCATGCGCGCCAGGATCAGCGTGGTCAGCGACGACGACATCGCGCAGGCCAATGAGGCGACGGTGAACAGGATCAGACCGCCCTGGTAGATCCGCTTGTAGCCGTAGATCTCGCCCAGGGACGACAGCGGCAGCAGCGAGATCGTGACCGCAAGCTGATAGGCGTTCACCACCCAGATCGAATTCGCCGCGGACGTGTTCACCTCCCGCGCGATCGTCGGCAGCGCGACATTGGCGATGCCGCCGTCCAGCACCGCCAGTGTCAGTCCCAGCGCAATGGTCAGGATCGCCCACATCCGCTGCGGCATCGGCACGCCGTCGGTGACGGGCGCCAGCGCCGGATTGCCGGGAAGGACGATCTCCGGCATCAGGCCCCCACCGGCTCCGGCAGGCTTTCCAGCACCGTCTCCACGGTCAGATCGGCCAGGTCCGGCCGCTGCAACACCCGGGTCCAGCGTCCCACCGGCGCGCAATGGGACGGATCGGAATCCCTGGAGAACAGCGTTATCGAGGGACAGCCCGCAGTGGCGATCAAATGCATCGGCCCGGTGTCGTTGCCGACGGCGAAGCGCGCCGCGCGCGCCAGTTCCGCCACGTCGCCGAAGCTCGTTTGCCCGATCAGGTCGATCGCCCCGGGGATTTCCGCCGCCAATCCCGCCTCCGCCCGCGCCCCAAGGACCACCGGCGCAATCCCCCGCTCCGCCAGCCGATCGGCCAGCGCGCGGTAACGGGTGGTTGGCCAACGCTTGGCGAGGCGGTCGGGGGAACTGCCGGGCACCAGCAGCGCGAAATCGCGCGGCAGCCCGAACCGGGCGATATCGCCTCGCATCCAGGACAGATCGGCTGGCGGGAATGCGGTGACGCCGGCCTGCCGCAACTGTCCCTGCTGGCGCACCGCGTCATGCAGGACGTTGCGCCTCGGGTCGCGGTCCGGCAGCGAGCAGCCGAAGGCGATGCCCGACCACTCCGGCCGCTGCCTGGCCGGGAACAGCGCGAAATACCAGGACGAGCGCTTGGAGGTCTGCAGGTCGTAGATCCGATCGAACCCGCCATCCGCCAGCATCCGCCCGAGGCGCCGCGCTGCCGCAAAGTCCCACCACGCGGGATGCGGATCGATCAGCACGTCGTCGAAATACGGGAAGCCGCGCAGCCAGTCCGCGTAGGCGGCGCCGGTCAGCACGCTGATCCTTGCGCCGGCATGGTGCTCGCGGATGGCGCGGAAGGCGGCCATCGAGAGAACGATGTTGCCGAACGCCCCCAGCTTGACGATCAGGATGTTCCGCCGAACCATGACTCTCCGTATCAGACCCGCCGGCTGTGCCGGATCGTCATACCGGCGAAGGCGGGCACCCGGGCCTTGTGCCTATAACGGCCAAGGCGTGGATCGCGGGCCTACAGCCGCCCTGACGGTAAAAGCGGCTGTGCCATCGGGTCAATCTCCAGGCCGGGTCGCCACGTACAGCCACTCCATCGGCAACAGGCTGAACCGCACCTCCTGGTCCTGCGACAGGCGGAAGGTCTCCGTCCGGAACCCCGCCTCCGCCAGCCGATCGGCGAAGTCGAGGCCGTAGTATCTGCGATGATCCGGAGCGTTGAAATGCGCCGCGCGCGCCACCGGATCGGTTATCGCCGGGTTCTCATACGTCTCCTGCCGGGTCGGGTTTATCGGCGCCGTCAGCAGCGCGATCCCGCCCGGCTTCAGCACCCGGAACAACTCCCGCATCGCCTGCCGATCGGCGTCGATGTGCTCGAGGACGTGGTTGGCAATGACGACATCGTAGGTTTCGGGGGCCATCGGCAGCCTGGTGATATCGACCTGATGCGTGACCCCGCGCTGGAGCAAATCCGCCGTTTCATAGCCGGGATTGTCCCGCAACGCGCGGCGCAGCGCCTTCTCCGGCGCGAAATGCAGGATGCGCTTGCCCGCCAGCCGGTTGCCTCCATCGGCGGTCACCCACAGCCAGAGCAGGCGGTGCCTTTCGCGACTGCCGCATTGGGCGCAGCGCGCGTCCCAGCGTGGCGGATGGCCGACGCCGATCATGATGCCGATATGGCCGCAGATGGGGCATTCGCGCGGCAGCTTGCCGTCGGCGAACTGAGCGCGGTCGTGCAGCCAAGCCGTGGCGATCCGGCGTGCGACCGTCCAACTGGTCCGGGATTTCCGCAAAGGCGCCGACGATGTCAGTTGATGCGAACCTTCCACCGTTCCTCCCGCCGCGCGCTTCCGGCCGAAACAGTGCCCGGACTCAATTCTGTGTAGGTCCAGCCGAAACGGAACTCAAGCTGTCGCAACGACGCGCCTCGGCCAGCCCCCAGCCAACCATCAGGAAGAACCATCCCGCATTCGGCACGGTGAACAGCGACGTGGTCGAGGCTATCGGCCACATCGCGACGAACACGATGACCAGCAGCGCCGCCTGGCGGTCGTTGGACGGATTGCCGGCTCCGTTGCGGATGGCCCGCAGCCAGGTCACCACCAGCGCTGCAAACAGAACCGTCCCGGGCAAGCCGCAACTCGTCGCCACCTGAAGCCAGTAGTTGTGCGGGTGTATGGTGCAGCCCTCGATGCTGGCGGGGTCACTGACCGGCAGCCACTTCACGCCGGTTAGGTATGCGGGATCCATGCAGAAGTCGCGGTAACCGTCCCAGCCCAGGCCGAACCAAGGATGCGCCTGGATCATCGTCACCGCCCGGCCGAAGATCAGGCCATAGGGCGACGCCCAGAAATGCTCCATCTGGTAGGTGAAGATCACCACAAGCTTGAACGATGTCGGCGGCGATATCACCGGCAGCAGCGCGAGCAGACCGGCTCCGGCGCCGATGGTCAGCAGCACCGGCAGGCGGACCTGGCGGAACAGCAGGCCGCTCACGCAGAGCCCCAGCGCCATCAGCACCGCCGGCATCCGCTGCCCGATCATGATCATCGTCAATGCCGCCACCACCAGCACGGCAAATCCCCCCACCCTCGCAAGCCGATCGGCGCGCCTGAGCAGGAGGAGGCAGAGGGGAAGGAAGGCCGGAAAGAACAGCCAGAGGAATGTCGGCCCGGCGACCGGCCCGCGGAACGGCCCGGTCAGCGCGCCGTCGATCCAGCGCGGGTAGCCGAAGATGTTCACCCCGACCAGGTATTGCTGCCACGACTCGACCAGTATCCACAGCGCGGCGGCCAGGATGACATACCAAAGCCGCCTGCGGGTCCGCTCATCGGCCAGCACCCGGGTTTCCAGCGCCGGCACCAGCAGGAAGAACCGGATCGAGGCCAGCGCCTGCTGGATCGCCTGCCCGTTCCCGTTCAGCAGCGTGCACAGCAGCATCCAGCCCCAGAACAGCAGCGCCAGCCGGGTCCAGGGCGCGCGCAGCCAGGTCCAGTCCCGTTCGGCGGCGCTGCCGGCGAGGAACAGCACGACGATCACGCAGAGGACGGCGTCGCCGATGGCGCGGGCATAGAGCAGCGCCCACGGCAGCAGCAGCGTGGCCACCGTCGCCGCCGCCAGCAGCCAGCGCGGACCGCCGTTGCCGTCCGGCGCCGTTACAACGCGGTCGATGATGCGAGTCGCAGCCGGCATCGGGCGGAAATCTCCTGGTCGAGTCCCGGCCGGACGACGAGCGCGGACCGCGGCGGGCGGCTTGATAGACCGGCTTTCCGGCATCCGCCAGCGGAGCCGTGGCACGCTGCCCGAATTCGTCATGCCCCACCCGTCCGGGCCACCTGTCGCGGCAGGGTGCCGAAACGAGCCGGTCCGTGACGGTTGGGGTTCTGTCCCGCCAACCATTGACCTCCGGCGGCTCCCCGCCGAAAAGCGCCGCCATGTCTGACATCGCCGCCCCGTGGGTCATCAGCGAGGGATTCGCCGGCCTGCGCGCCCAGGCCCTCGGCCTCGCCGAAGCCGCCGGGCTGACCCCCGCCATCCGGGTCCTCCAGCCCGCCGCTCCGTGGAAATGGATACCCGCGAAACTCTGGCCCAACCCGCTGACCGCGGTGGCCGAGGCGGTGAAAGCCCCCCTGCCCGGCCTCGCCATCGGCTGCGGCGGCATGGCGGCGGCCGTGCTGGCCGCGTTGCGCGGGACATCACTGCCCGTCGTGCAGGTGCAGAACCCGCGCATGGACATCAGGCGCTTCGACCTGATCGTCGCCAACACGCATGACGAGCTGACCGGGCCGAACGTCTTCGTCACCCGCACCGCGCTGCACCGCGCCAGTGCGCAACGCCTGGCGGCCGAAGCCGAAGCATGGCGCGAGCGGTTCGCCACGTACCGGCGTCCGCTGGTCGCGGTCCTGCTGGGCGGCAGCAATGGCCGCTACCGCCTCGATCGCGCCACCGGCGCCAGGCTGGCGGCGGATCTGGCGGAGATGGCACGGCGGGATAATGTCGCCGTGGTGGTGACGCCGTCGCGCCGCACCGATCCGGCGGTGACCGCGCTGATCCGCGAGGCCCTGGCGCCCTTCGGCGGCTGGGTCTGGGACTTCGCCGGCGAGAACCCCTATTTCGGCATGCTGGCGCTGGCGGACCTGATCGTCGTGACGCAGGACAGCGTGTCGATGATCTCCGAGGCGTCCGCCACCTCCGCCCCGGTGCTGTTCGCGTCGCTGCCGGGCTCGTCGCGTCGGCAGGGCATTTTCCTGAAGACGATGATGAACGAAGACCGGATTCGCCCTTTCACCGGCCGCTTCCTACATTGGCCGGTGAGGCCCCTGAACGACACGCCGGCCGCCGCGGCCGAGATGCGGCGGCGCCTGGGGCTGTAGGGAACCGAGACCGATGCTGCAGATCGAGACGTTCGACGCCCGCGCCGGCGGCAATGTGCTGTATAAGGCGCTGGCCCATCCATTGGCCGCCGAAGCCATCAGCCGCCTCTATGCCCGGCTGGTCGGCCCGGTCGCCCTGTACGACCCGGACGGCGTGGCCGCCGCCTTGCTCGCGCTATACCCCGTGGCGATCGACAGCCTGTTCGTGCATGATGTCAGCGAAGTCGGGCAGGCCCGCGCCGGACTGACCGCGCGTCCGCTGACGAACCTGCCCGCATCCGGCGCGCGCACCGTGCTGGTCGCCGCCTTCGATGCCGCCAGGATCGTCCAGCGTATCGCCCCGCTGCTGCCGCCGGGCGCCGCGGTGCTGACCCTGGACGAGGCGCGGCTGCCGGAGGCGTTGCTGAGCGCCCCCGGCAAGTATCTGGACAAGCTCAACTTCGCGACGAATTTCGCCTTCTTCCGCGACGCGGACGGGCTGTCCACCCGGCTGGTCTCCGCCAACTACTGGGCCAGCTATGGCGCCAGGAACGTGCGCCTGTGGCTGCGGCTGTTCGATGCGGATGGCGCGGAGCTGGCGACCTGGGAGCAGGCGTTGGCGCCTGGCCCGGGGGGCTTTTCGATCGACAGCCGGCAGGTGCGCGAGCGGTTCGGGCTGGACCCGTTCACCGGCCAGTTGTTCATCCATGCCATCGGCGTCGCCGGGCATGACGTGGTGAAATACGCGCTGGACACCTATGCCTCGGACAACGGCGCCTCGTTGTCCTGCACCCACGACGCCAATGCCTGGCCGTCGGACCGCTTCGCCGGCCTGCCGGCGCCGCGGCCGGACGAGACGGTGATCCTCTGGCTGCAGAACAGCCACGCCGCGCCGATACCGGCCGGCGCCATCGCACTGGACCGCATGGGCGACAACCAGCCCGTCGCCCTGACGCGCGCCGTCGGCCCTTTCGCCACCGTGGCGCTGGACGTGGCCAACTTCCTGCCGGGCCTGCACTGGCCGGCGCAGATCGAACTGCGCGCCGGGCGCCACGTGGTGCGCCCGCGCTATGAGGTGACCCGCAACGACCGCGTCCGCATCGCCCATGTGAACGTCGAGCGGGACAATTTGCGCCCCGATCCCGGCATCCCGGCGCTGCCGGAGCAGATGGGGCGCGGCTACCTGCTGCCCTTCCCGATCCTGCCGCGCGAGCGTTTCCGCACCGTGTTCCAGCCGACGCCGATGGCGACCTCGCAGCGCCATCTGCCGCTGCGCCTGGATGTATTCGCCGCGGACGGGACCAGGCGCGGCGAGAAATTCCTCGGCTGCCTGCCACGCGACCATGCGCTGGCGATGGACCTCGACGGGTTCGGCGTGGAGCACGGCCACGCCGAGCTGGTCTACGATTTCCGCGACGGCGGCGAGGCCGACGGCTGGCTGCATGCGCTGTTCCGGTATGAAGACCGGGTCTCCGGCCACAGCGCCGAGTCGAGCTTCGGCGCGCATATCTTCAATACCGCGATGACCTGGCGCGACGAGCCGCAATCCTATTCCGGGCCGCCTCCCGGGCTTTCGACGCGTCTGTTCCTGAAGCTCGGCGACACCCGGCGGCGCAGCTTCGCGGTGCTGATCTACCCGGCGTCCGGGCCATGGCATCCGGTTTCCTCGACCCTGCTCCAGCTCCACGACGGGAGCGGGCGGATGATCGGCGAGGCGCCGGTTGCGATCGCCTGTTCCGGTTCCGCGACAGTGTGGCCGCATGAGGCTTTCGATGCCGCGCTGCTGGCGGCGGCCGGACCGGACGGTTACGTGCTGGTGCGGGACGCGACCTGCCGGCTGTTCGGCTATCACGGCCTGATGGATAAGGCGGGCGGGTTTTCGCTGGATCACATGTTCGGCTTCTGATCCGCATGGCGGGGCGTTGCCTGTTGCGGCAATCACACGCGCGTAGGCGCCCACGCCACACATTTCCGCTAGGAACGGAACGAATCTGATTTTGCCGTTGCAGCGGTTCGTCGATTTACGGCAAAACTATGGCGCTGTCGATCACGTTCCCGAGACGTTATGGCCTTGGCCACAAGACGTCGCGAAACGTTTCCTCGCACTCACGAATATTGCTGACAGGGCCTGATCATGCCGAACCCACCGCCGATCGCCGTTGAAGAACATACGCACGGCGATACCGTTTGGATCGCGCTTCGCTCCCGCGGCGCCGACTGGTCCTGGCTGACCCCGGCGGAAGCGGTCCAGCTCGGCCGCGCCTGGATCGAGAAATACAGCGTGACGCCGCAGGCGGCCGAGTAAGAAGCCGCGCAAGAACGACCGCTTCACGGGGCAAGGCCCCCAAAAACGTCCTGGCCCCGGCTTGTCCGGGCCACCTATCACGGCACGTGCTGGGATAGGTGGCCCGGCTCGTCCGCATACGCGCTGACATAAGGGCTGTCGGCACGGCCGCGGCCTCCGTGTCATGGCCGGGCTTGTCCCGGCCATCCACGACTTGCGCTGTTGGTTGCGGCGAAGTCGTGGCCGGACTAAATCCGGCCATGACACACTGGGACGGGCCGCCGTCTCCCGGCTGATGGTAGCGCCTATGCGGACAAGCCGGGCCAGGACGTGAACGGTGGGCCCCAACCGATTCGGTCATTTTCGGGCGTCACCCAAGAACCACCGCGTTGAACCGCCACAGCCCGGGCGCCGGGCCGGGATGCCCGTTGGGCGTTGCCGGGGTCGCGACTTCGCGGCGCGGTTGATCATCAGCCTGCGCGCGGAGTGCCCGGCGGACGGCGAGCTGACCGGTGTGCTGCCCTGCGCATCGGCAGGAGCGGGCCCGCTCGCAAATTATTGCCGGTACGCGACGGCGGGAATGTTGGAGCGCGGATATAAGATTTCGTCTCAAACGGTCGCTGTTCGGTGCCCCGCAAGTCAAATTTGATACGATTCAATTAGAATATTTGCCCGCCGGCCGGCCAATTCAGAACACTGCGCATTTGCATCAAAGAATCGCGCCAAACCTGCCATAACGCAGATTGACGAAGCCGACAAAAACTGGGCATCTCCAGAAACTCACTGATCATATCTATGAGTTCCACAATTCGCCAGGCTGCCGAGGGGCCGATGAAAGGCTTGAAATGAGTTCAGACAGCACGCCTGCCGCCGAGGCCGGAATTCGATCCACCGGGCGGACACCGATGGCCGCGCGGCAGGCGCGGCATCCGTCCCGGCACTCAGATTGTTCCGTAACGACCTTCGCGTTCGGCAGCGCTGTCCGGCGGGAGGCGCGAAGTGGCCGTAACCTCCGGCACGGCACCCGCCTTCATTCGCGCCGCCGGGCCGCTCATTTGCCGACGGGCGATGCACCGCGGGCGGCCCGCGGCGGCCATCCCGCCGGGGCAAACAGCGAGGCGGCGCCTCGATGATCGTCCAGGCCGCCGATGCCGCGATGAACGGCTTGCGAGACTGCGTCCTGGTTGTCGATGACGAGATACTCATCGCCGAGCTGTGGTGCATGATCCTCGAAGACATGGAGATCGAAGTCTGCGGCGTCGCCAAGACCGCCGCTTCCGCCATCGCGCTCGCGAACCGGTTCCGCCCCAAGGTGGTACTGATGGATGTGCGGCTGGAAGGCCAGGCGGACGGGGTCGATGCGGCCATTTCCATCCTTGAGACCGTCGGGTCCAAGGTCATTTTCATCACGGGATCAAGGGATTCCCTGACCATCGCCCGGATCCAGGCGGTCCGGCCGGCGCGCGTGCTGTTCAAGCCGCTCGGCACGGGCCAGCTTCAGGATGCGGTCGCGGCCGTGCTCCAGGACTGAGTCATCCCACCGGGAAATTGCATTTCGGATTGAGCGGATGCAGCACCCCCTCAGGCGGCGTGGTGCGGACCAGCTTGTACAGATCCCACGGACCCTTGCTCTCCTCCGGCGATTTCACCTGAAACAGGTAGGCCGGGAACTCGCCGCGGCCGTCGGCGCGCACGCGGCCGGGGCCGAACGCATCATCATCCGTCGGCAGCGCCTTCATCTTCGCCACCGCCGCCCGGCCGCTGGCCTTCGCCGCCGCGCCGCCCATCGCCGCAACCGCCTTGAGGTAGTGGATGGTCGAGCCGTACGAGCTGGCATGCGCCTGGTTGGGATGATTGTCCGAATTCGCCCGCGCCAGCAGCTTTTTCGTGAACCTGCGGGTGCGGTCGTTGAGGTCCCAATAGAACGTTTCGGTGGTCAGCAGCCCGCCGCAAATCTGCGGCCCCAGCGCGTGCGGGTTCTGGATGAACATCAGCAGCGGAGCCAGCCGCATGGTCTTGTTCAGGTCGAATTCCGCCGCCTGCTTGATGCAGTTCTCGGTGTCCAGCCCGGCATTGGCGAAGCCGACGACGGTGGCGCCGCTGGCCTGCGCCTGCGCCAGATAGGACGAGAAATCGGTGGTGTCCGGGAACGGATAGCGCGACGATCCCTTGATCTCGCCGCCGCCCTGCTTCACCACCTCGGCGGTCAGGTCTTCCAGCGACTGGCCGAAGGCGTAGTTCGCGGTGATGAAGTACCAGGACTTGAAGCCCTGCGCGACCAGCGAGCCGCCGGTCGAATGGGCGTTCTCATAGGTGTCGAAACTCCAGACAATCGTGTTCGGGCTGCACTGCGCATCGGTCAGCGAGGCGACCGTCGCCGAGGCGTTCAGCATCAGCTTGTCCTTCTCCTTCGCCACCTCCGCCACCGCCAGCGCCACCGAGGATGTCGGCACGTCGGCCGCGACATCGACGCCGCCATCGAACCATTGGCGCGCGATCGACGCGGCGACGTCCGGCTTGTTCTGATGATCCGCGGCGATCACCTCCACGTCGCAGTCGAGGTGAGACTGCATCTCATCCACGGCCAGCCGGGTCGCCGCGACCGACAGCGGCCCGGTGTTGTCGCGGTAGGTGCCGGACAGGTCGGTCAGGACCCCGATGGTCAGCCTGGTGCGGGCACGGGCGCGGCGGGGCGCCAGCGGCGCGAGGCTCAGCGCGGCGGCGCCGCCGAGAAGGGTCCGGCGAGTCGGTGTCATGCGGTCGTTCTCCCTGGCGCCGGCGGTGTTCCGCGGCATTGATTTGTCCGGGTGGGTCCGGATGGCACATATCAACCGAAGCGGTCCGGGCGCTCAAATGACTTTTGGCGGCGGATTAGGGCGATGGTCACCCAAGCGGGGGTGCGCCTGCTCCGCCCGCACGCCGCCGCCGCCTCGGTCCGGCGGGCGATAGATCGCCGCCCCGGCGGAGGCGCCAATCAGCCAGTTCCGGTCGCCCACGCTGGGGCTTCGGCCACGGGCACCCGGTCAGGGCGACGCGATTGCGAGCGTGGGCGCCGGTAACGGGCCCGATCGCCGCCCCGGCTCCAAATGACATCACAACAAATAATTATTAGTAATATATCGAGAGACATAGAGGCATTGCCGATGAAATATTCGGAATAGACGATCTGACTTGAAATGGGTCGCAATTCCTTTAAGTCGCTCGGAGCGCGCTCGCGAAAAACTGAAGATGGAGTCCGGAACGGTTGCGATTTGACAGCTCTCGATTGCGTGACTAGCCGTTCGCGGGTCACGCAGTCGGGAGCCCAAATTGCCAGGTACAGCATCCACCGCCGCAACCGGCACATTCCAAACCAGCAACGGCCAGATCATCGGCCCGAACGGTCAGCCGTTCGTTGCTGCCGGCATTAATGTCATGGAAGGCAATCAGCTGTCCGCAAGCACCCTTCAGAGCGATTTCCCGGCATCAATTTCGTTCGCCTGGCGATCTACGACTACGCCAGCCCGGCGGCGCTGTCCGCCTATGTCGATCAACTGACCTCGGCCGGGATCGTCGTCGAACTTGAAGACCATACCAATTCCAACGGAACCAACGCCGGCGGCGCCTCGGGCAATATCTTTACGGATCAGGAACTGAGCACCGAACTGAGCTGGTATTCCTCGGTTGCCTCGGCTTTCGCCAACAATCCCTATGTCTGGTTCGGTACTGATAACGAACCATCGGAAACCGATTCAAACGGCAACCAGGATCCCGCGGCGCTGTCCACGTGGCAGCAGGAGACTTACAACGCGATCCGCGACACCGGCAACACCAGCCCGATCATGGTCGAAATCAACGGCGGGAGATCACCTTCATCATTTGCTCAAGGCTACACTTCCTCCGTCTATGCCGGCATGACGAACATCGTCGGCGACGTACACTATTACGGCTGGCTCACCGGCTACTCGACTGATGAGGCAACGGTCAGCGCGAACCTCGCCGCCGACATCGCGCAAACCCAACAGACTGTCCCCACCGCAAACGGAACGTTGCCGATTATTATAGGTGAATACGGCAACAGTACGAGCGGCACGAATATTGATGCTAATGCGAACCAGGTCATCAGCGCGGTGCAGAACAGCGGCTTCGGCAGCGCCGCATGGTCCTGGGGCCCCGGCTATCCGGGCGATGGCCTGACCGCCTCCAGCGGCAGCGGTCTGTCCGCCTACGGCCAGCAGATCGCCGCCGGCATCGCGGCCTCGGCCAGCGCCTCGGCCTCCGCCGCCCCGGTGACGGTTGCCTCGGCCCCGGCAACGGCGTCATCCGCGGCACCCTCGGGCGCCGCGCCGTCGGCCGCCGATTCCACCCTGGCGGCCGGGTCGTCCGGATCGCTGACCGACGGGTCCGGCAACACCTGGACGATCGTCAACGGCGTCGCCGAAATCAACGGCGCGGCCGCCGGCTACAGCGCCAACGTGTCCGAACTGGCCTATGCCGGAGGGGCGATCTGGCAGGAGAACGCCAGCAACCTTTGGTGGGAGTGGAACGGCACCAACTGGGGCAGCGGCGCCGGCACCTCCGCAAGCCCGCTGCCGGCCGCGGCAGCCACCCCGGCCGCGGCGCCCGCACCGGCAACGGCGCCCGCCTCAACGGCTTCCGCGAACGACACCACCGTGCTGGCAGGCTCGACCGGCTCGATCGTCGATGCCAGCGGCAACACCTGGACCATCACCGGCACGGGCCAGGTCGCGGTGAACGGCATCGCCGACGCGACGACCGCCCGGGTCACCGAGCTGGCCTTCGTCAACAACGCGGTCTGGCAGGAGAACGCCAGCAATCTGTGGTGGGACAAGACCAGCCCCTCCGCGGCGTGGGCGCCCAACCCGGGAACCGCGACGAGCCCGCTGCCCGCGGCGATCACCCTCGACGGCGCCGCTTCCGGCGACACGGTGAGCCAAAGCCAGGTTTCGGTGCAATCCGCCTCCGGCAACAACCTGCTGTTCATCAACGGTTCGGGCGACATCGTCAACCTGTCGGGCGGAGCGAACACGATCACCGACACCGGACACGGGAACACCTACATCCTGCCGGCCGGCGGCAACGGCACCGACACGTTCACCAGCGACATCACCGCTGCGGGTGGCACGCTGGACCTGACGGCGGCGCTTGCCGCGACCGACTGGAACGGTTCGGCTTCCACTCTGGCGAACTATGTCACGGTGGCCGACTCGGCGTCCGGTGCGGTGCTGTCGGTTGCGCCGACCTCCGGCGGGACGGGCGTGGGGATCGCAACGATCGACGGGGCGACGACCGCGACGCTGTCAAGCCTGCTGCCGCATCTGATCACCTGATGCAAGCGCGCCCGGCGGGCGAAAGCTCCCGCCGGGCGGTCCACCGCATGCGCCGGGGACATGGCGGCGGCGGCAGCCCTCTGTCACCCCCCGGTTGACGCGCCTCTCGAACCCGGGATTATTCGGCCCAGCGCAACCGCACCAGGTTGTCGTTGGAGAATTCGTCGCATGACGTTGACTCAGGCCCTCGGGCGGTGGCGGGCGGATCGAGTGCCGCGGGGCGCCGCTTTCACCGCGGGTCCGAGTATCCGCGGCGTGATCGCGGCGGGATGAGCACGATGCCGTTCGGGCGCCGGATCATCCTGGCCGGGGCGCTGGCAGCGCCCTTCATCCGCACGGTGCGGGCCGAGCCCGTCAGGATGCGGGTCTCGCTGGACACGGCGGCGGGACATGCCCGCACGGTCTGCATCGGCGATTTCCTGAAGAAGCTGGAGGCTGCGTCGCAGGGGGCGATCGCGCCGCAGCTTTTCGACAGCGGCCGGTTGCTGCCCGATCGCGACGTGATCCGTGCCCTTGTCCTGGGCCAGATCGAGATGGCCGCGCCGGGCACCTGGCTGGTCGCGGCGTATGTGCCGGACGCGGATTTCGGGCAACTGCCGGTGTTCTACGGCCAGCCCGTCGCTGTGACGCATGGCGCGATCGACGGCATCCCCGGCGACCTGGTGAACGATCAGATCAACCGAAAGCTGCGGGTGACGATTCCCGGGCACTGGATCGATCTCGGTTTCACCAACTGGTACAGCACCCGCAAGCCGCTTGTTTCGCTGGACGATCTGAGGGGCCTGAAGGTGCGCAACTCGGGCGGTTTCGCGCAGCCCTGGCGGGCCCGCTTCTTCGGCGCCATCCCGACGACGACCAATTGGCCTGATGTGCCGCTGGCGCTGGCGCAGGGCGCCTTCGACGGGCTTCAGAGCACCGCCGAGAGCTGCGACAGCGCCCGGCTGTGGGATGACGGGCTGCGCTACGGCCTGATCGACCATCAGACCATGAGCGAATACATCCCGATGATCAGCGATACGTTCTGGGCGGCTTTGAGCCCGGCGCTGAAGACCCTGATAACCGATCTGTGGGCGGCCAATATCGGCAGCTACCGCGCCACGATGGCCGCGGCTCAGGACAAGGCGGAGAAGGACCTTCGGGCGCGCGGCATGAAAGTGGCGGTGGTGCCGCCGGATGAGCTGGCGGAGCAGCGCAAGCGCATGATGGCCGAGCAGGACCAGGTGGCGCGCGAGATGAAGATTTCCCCGGCCATCGGCGCCCGCATCATCGAGACCGTCGTCGCCATCAACTGATCCTCCGCCCTATCGCGGGCCCGGGCGGCGGACGTCGCGCGCCAGTCCAAGCGCCTCCAGCAGCACGACGACCCCGAAGATCGGGTCCACCTCCCACCGCCGGTGCCCGTGCCGTGCCGATCGCGGATCGGCGTGATGGTTGTTGTGCCAGCCCTCGCCGTTGGACAGCACCGCAACGAGCCAGTTGTTGCGGCTGTGCTCGCCGGTTGCATAGTTTTGGTAGCCCCAAAGATGCGACAGCGAATTGACCGACCAGGTGATGTGCCAGACCAGGACGGTCCGCACGAAGACGCCCCAGACCAGCAGGCTGGTGCCGAACCGGGCAGCTTCGGCGGCGCTGCCGCCGGTCAGCAGTCCGGCGGCGAAACCGGCCAGGAAGAAGACCGCCCAGGAACCCAGCACAATGATCGGATACAGTAACGTCCGCTCCAGCCGGCGGTAGAACGGGTCGCGCAGCACGTCCTTGGCGTAACGGTCGTAGATGCCCGGGGGCGCGAGGTCGCGGTTTTTCAGCAGCATCCAGCCCGCATGGCCCCAAAGGAAATTCACCAGGGGCGAGTGCGGGTCGTCTTGCATGTCGGAATGTTGATGATGGCGGCGGTGCACGGCGACCCAGCGCGCCGGGGTATCCTGCATGGAGCAGATTCCGAGGATGGCGAAGCCGTGCTCTAGCCATTTCGGACAGACCAGGCCGCGGTGGGTGAGCAGCCGGTGGTAGCACAGGTTGATGCCGAGGCTGCCGAATACGTAAATGCCGCCGATGGCGAGCGCCACGCCTGTCCAACTGAAGCACCAGGGCAGCAGCGCCAGCAGCGCGAGGGCGTGATAGACGCCGAGAGTGATCGCGTAGGACCAGACGATCCGGCTCGTATCGACCGCTTGCGGCAGCGGCAGGCGCGGAGGGGCCGAAAGCGCCGCGGCGGCGGGGTGGCGAATGCTCACGGCGGGTCTTTCCATTTCCGGGAAGAGTGGTATCGCATGAAAATGGTGTACGCTGCTATGGGCTGGTTGATGCCGGCGCGGATATCGCCCCGTGTCATGGCCGGGCTTGGCCCCATGTGCATCAGGATAAGCCGCGGCCGGAGAAGAATTCGGCCGGCCCGTCATTCTCTCATCGTCATGGCCCGGCTTGGGTCCGGGCCACCTGGCGCGGCACGTGCAGCTATAGGTGGCCCGGACAAGCCGGGCCATGACGAGTGGGGAGAATGCAATGCTCCGCCTGCCGCCTTATCCCGATGCGCATGGGGCTTAGCCCGGCCACGACACAATGGGACGGGCCGCCGACTCCCATCTTATTTCAGCGCCCATGGGGCGGAGGCCCGCCATCCACGCCTTTGCAGCGGCCTGCACCGCATTAGGCGTGGATGCCGCCCCCCGGCCTTCGCCGGGGCATGCTTCGTCGGCATGACGTTTTAGGTCACCGGGCAACAGGCGCCTGCCAACAAATATCACCGCCGGCTGCCGAGGCTGGCGCTTTGATCGGCGATCGGGCCCGCCGCGTTTGCCCGCCAGCCCCGTCTTTGCGCGTTGCCCCGCTCTCTGCGAAGATATCCCCAACAAGCGGCCAACGGGGGAAGCGCCGATCATGCTGACATGTCTGCCGAGCGCCGCCCTGTTGCGGGCGGCGGTCTACCCTTACGGCGGGACCCTCGACCCCGATGCCCGCCGCGCCGGCGGCGAGCACCCGATCCCGTCCCGGTGATCCGCCCGGGCCGCAACAGCCGCGGCGAACTCCTCGCCCCGTTCGAGGTCCGCGGCTTCCGGTTCCAGTTCCCCGCCGATTTGCTCACCTCCTGGGGCAACGAAATGGAGGTGCTGATCCTCGGCTGGTACATCCTCACCGCCACCGGATCGGTTCTTCTGTTGACGGTCTACGGCGCGCTGCAATACGCCGGCACCCTGATCGCCCCGCTAATCGGCCTCGCCGGCGATCGGCTGGGTCACCGCACCACGCTGGCGGCGATGCGCGTCGTGTATACCGCCACTGCGGCCACGATGACGGCGCTGGCCTTCGCGGACCTGCTGACTCCGGCCGCCGTGCTCGCCGCCGCTACGGTCACCGGCCTGATGCGGCCCTCCGACCTCGCGACCCGCAACGCCCTGGTGGCGGAGATCATGCCGGGCGATCGTCTGATGGCGGCGGTGGGCGTGGCGCGGTCCACGGTCGATTCCGCCCGCGTCGTCGGCGCATTGACCGGCGCCTGGTTGTTCGCGGTGCTCGGCATGGCGCCCGCCTATGTATTCATCACCACCTTCTACGCCGGAGGCTTCCTGCTGACGCTCGGCGTGGGCGCGCCGCGGATGACGGTCACCATGACGCGGATGTCGTTCTGGCGCGACCTGCGGGAGGGGCTGGCTTTCGTTTGGGACACCCCGGCCTCGCTGGCGGCGATGTGGCTGGCGTTCCTGGTCAACCTGACGGCGTTTCCGCTCACCCTCGGCCTGCTGCCGTATGTCGCGCGCGACGTCTACCACGTCGGTCAGACCGGGCTGGGTTCGCTGGTCGCCTGCTTCGCCTTCGGCGCTCTGGCGGGATCGATCGCGGTCAGCATCGCCGGCCGCTCGATCCGGCCGGCGCGGATGATGATCGTCTATACAGCGTGGTGGTACGCCATGCTGCTGGCCTTCGTTCACCTGCCCGGCATCAACGCCGGTCGCGTCGCCCTGGTCTGCGCCGGCTTCGCGCAGAGTCTGAGCATGGTGCCGATGGCGGTGATGCTGCTGCATGGCGCCGGCGCGGCGTTCCGCGGCCGGGTGATGGGAGTCCGGATGCTGGCAATTTACGGCTTGCCGGTCGGTCTGCTGGTGGCCGGCGGCTTGATCGAGCGATTCGGCTTCGCCGCCACCGCCTCGTTTTATTGCATCGCCGGCCTGTTGCTGACCGCGGCGATCGCGCTGCGCTGGCATGCCGCGCTGTGGCCCGTGGACGCCGCGGCCAACGCGCGATAACGCAAACATTCCAGGCCGTAACACCAGTACACAAAACCATCCCGGTCTTGCCGCATTCCCGCCATGGCCGATCTCCACCGTATGATCGTCTTATCAAGGGAGTTCAGGCCATGTCGCGGATTAAGTCTCTTCTGATCGCGGCGCCCATCGCGGCAGGACTGCTGGCCGCCCCCGCCGCCCACGCCGAGTGGCGCGGACATGGCGGTTATGGTCACTATTATGGCGGCTATCACGGCGGCTGGCACGGCCCGGGCGTTGCGGGAGCGATCCTGGGCCTCGGTGCCGCGGCTATTGTCGGCGGCGTGATCGCCTCGCAGGCCTATGCGCCGCCGCCGGTCGTGTATGTGCAGCCGCGGCCATACTATGCGCCGCCGCCGGTCTACTATGCCCCGCCTCCCGGTTACTACGCGGCGCCGCCGGCGTATTATCCGCCGGGTTACTGATCCGGACGTCCGTCACGCCGCCGCCTGCTTGGCCAACCGATCGAAGGCGGCGAGGCGGGTGATCAGGGCTTCCATCGCGCGCAGCGGGATCATGTTCGGCCCGTCGCTCGGCGCATGGTCCGGATCGGGGTGCGTCTCGATGAATACCGCCGCAACCCCGACCGCCAGCGCCGCGCGCGCCAGCACCGGGGCGAACTCCCGCTGACCGCCCGACGACGTTCCCTGCCCGCCCGGCTGCTGCACCGAATGGGTCGCATCGAACACCACCGGATACCCGGTCCGCGCCATGATCGGCAGCGAGCGGAAATCCGACACCAGCGTGTTGTAGCCGAAGCTGACGCCGCGCTCGCACAGCAGGATGTTGTGGTTGCCGGTGCTGGCGATCTTGTCGGCGACGTTCACCATGTCCCACGGCGCCAGGAACTGGCCCTTCTTGACGTTGATGACGCGTCCCGTCTCCCCTGCCGCCAGCAGCAGGTCGGTCTGGCGGCACAGGAAGGCGGGAATTTGCAGCACGTCCACGGCCTGCGCCGCGGCGGCGCACTGCTCCGCGGTATGCACATCCGTCAGCACCGGCAGGCCGGTCGCCTCCCGCACGTCGCTGAGGATCTGCAGGCCCGAGTCGATGCCGATTCCCCGCGCCGCGGAAGCGCTGGTCCGATTCGCCTTGTCGAAGCTCGATTTGTAAATGATCGGCACCCCGGTGCGCTGGCTGATCTCCCGCAGCGCCTGCGCGACCTCCAGCGCGTGCGACCGCGATTCGATCTGGCATGGCCCTGCGATCAGCACAAATGGCCGATCGTTGCCGATTTCGATGCCGCCGGCACGGACGGTGCGCGGTGCGTCAGTCGCCATGGGCCGAGTTCCTTTCCGGTGTTCGGAATCGGTTGTCCGGCGCCGGTCTCGGGAGGTCAAGCGGCTGAAACATTTGCGCTATCCGGGACGCACGTGCGGGGGCGACGGCGAAACGGGGCGGTTCGAACCGATGCCGAAATGCCACAGTTGTGACATTTTCTTTAACACATTGGTATCATGTTTATGAAAATAGGATTTGCATCCTTTTTTCCCCAGCTATCCACAGCCTGAAACCTGCAAAATACGGGGGCGATAGCGAAACATAGACGTTAAAGGATTGTCAGGTTTGCAACCCTGCTGTTACCGGCTGTGTTGTCTACGGCGATCCGAAGGAGACGAGTCAGATGCGGGCAATTGGAGCGGGAACACAAGCATGCCTTTTGGGGTCAGCACTCCTGTTCAGCAGCCCCGCGCTCGTTTGTGCAGCGGAAGTACATCATAGCCGCGGGCACAACGTTGCGCCTGTGAATCACGTGCATTATGTCAGCGCCCGGTATACCGCCACGTATCACGCCGGACATCGGCACGGCGGCTATACGATCGCGTCGCGCGGACACGGGCGGCGGTCCTACGCCGGCCGCTCCTACGGTATTTCCTGCGTGCCCTACGCGCGTGAGGTATCCGGCATCATTGTTGCCGGCAACGCTTGGCAATGGTGGCAAAACGCCGCTGGCCAGTATGCCCGCGGCGATCAGCCGGAGGCGGGCAGCGTGCTGAATTTTCGGGCCAACAGCCGGATGCCGCTCGGGCACGTCGCGGTCGTCAGCCACGTGATCAATGCGCGCGAAATCGTCGTGGACCAGGCAAACTGGGGCGGCTACGGGATGCGGGGCGGTGTCTCGCACAACGTCGCCATCGTTGACGTCTCGGAGGCCAACAACTGGTCCGCCGTACGAGTCTCTCTCGGCCGCGGCGGCGAGTTCGGGTCGGTTTACCCGACCTACGGATTTATCTACAACCGGCCGGACAACGGTATGGTCATGGCGAGCGCCAACCGGCCGGCGCCACAGCCCGACATCAACCCCGTCCCGTCCGACCTGCGGCCTGTCGCGGAACGCGGTTGGCACACTTTTGAGGAAGTCGCCGAGTCGCCGGCAGTCCAGCGGCGGTAGACCTCCGTCAGGCGGGCGCCCGACCCTGGCTGAGGTCGGATGTTTCCTTCAGTCATCGGTGATCGGCAAGGCGCACCGTCAATACACCGCGATTGACGCCGTTGCCGACATATTGCGCCGCCTCTCCGGGGCGGTGTGATCGCGTTGCTGCGGTCAGCGACACAACTTTCGAATGTCCGGCGACTGAGCGGCCCATCGCCCGCAGCTCCGCCGCGAACTCGGGCGTGTAGCGGCTGTAATCGGGTCCGGACGCTCTCGATCCGCGGCGTTCCGCGCGGCCGATCGGCGTCGACATGGCGGAGAGGCGGGCCAAAGCGGCGTGCATCTGCCGGACTTCGGCGGCGAATTCGGGCGTGTAGCGGCTAAGGTCCGGTTCCGATCCCGCTGCCCGGCTGCGCAGCGCCAGCGTCGCATCGGGAAACCTGTCAGCCAGCGGCCAGATCGCCATGACCCGGGTTTCGTAGCTCACGCCCAAATCCTGCGTGCGCGAATGATAGGCGGCGGCTGCCTGCGGCCAATTGCCGATCTCCCGGTACAGGGCGCTGAGAAAGCGGGCGCCGTAGCGGGTGTTGGCTGCCGGATCGAATGCCTCATCCAACGAGGCGAAGGCAGCGGGATGCTGCACGAGATTGATCTGCATGCAGCCGACATCGATGGAGTTGGTGCCCGCCTTCTGCAGGTCCTGGACCGCTTCGATGGCGGACGCCTTTGTCGCGAAGAAATGACCGACTCCGCCGACGTTGATGGTCCATGGCCAGGGCGCGACCCGGCCGTTGAGCGGATCGGGACGGCCGCTTTCGACGATGCCGATGGTTTGCAGCAGCTTCGGCGGCAGCGCGAATTGCCGCTCGGCCGCCAGAATGCCCGGCAGGCAGGCATCCGTGACGGGCAACCGCACGGTGTCCGCAATCTGACCGTTGGCTGCATGCGCAGTCAATGCCAGGACGCAGGCGAGTGCGTACAATCGCATACTATTTCGGTACTCCATTTAGATCAGCACTACTACGTCAGGGCGGTGTAAGAGAAGCACATGCGTGCCGAAACCCTTGCAAAAGGTGGTGAACAACCGATGCAGCGCCGGCCGGAACGTTGGCTTTTCCGCCGAATCCACCTATGTCGGGGTTCGTCGAACCGCACGGACGGCGGATCGGCACAATGGTTCTTTTACCGTTTCGTATCGCCGCGCGAGGCACTTGGTTGCCGCTTGACATCAACTCGGACTTGTTTCCGGCTCCGGGATATGTCTCTTGCCGGCCATGACCAACTCTGTTCATGTGATCGGCGCCTCCGGCCGTACCGGCCTGGCGCTGTGCCGTATCCTTCTGGCCGATGGCATCCCCGTCGTGCCGGTGGTGCAAACCCCTGAGAAATGGGCAGCCGCCGGATTGCAGGGGGACGCGCGGGCGGCCAACGTCGAGCAGCCGGAGACACTGCGGGCGGCCCTCTCCGACGCCACCCGGATCGTGTCCTGCGCCCACGCCCGCCACACCGCTGCCGTCCTGGCGGCGGCGCCGCGATTCGCCCGGCTGGTGCTGATCGGGAGCACCCGCAAGTTCACGCAATGGCCGGACGACCACGGCGACGGCGTGCTGCGAGGCGAGGCCGCGCTGCTGGCATCGGATCGCTCGGGCGTCATGCTGCACCCGACGATGATCTATGGCGCGGAAGGTGAAAACAACGTCCAGCGCCTCGCCGGCCTGCTGCGCAAGCTGCGGGTGCTGCCGCTGCCCGGAAGCGGGCGCTTCCGGGTGCAGCCGATCCATCTGTCGGACGTGGCGCGCTGCATCCGCGCGGCGCTGGAGCGGTCCTGGCCGGACCCGGAGAGCCTGGTCATCGCCGGGCCGGAGCCGGTGTCCTATGCCGAATTCGTCCGCGCGGTGGCGGCGGCGGCCGGGTTGAAGCGGCCGCTGATCCTGCCCTTCCCCGCCGCGCCGCTGATCCTGGCGGCCAGGCTGACCCGCAACGTCAAGTCCCTCCCTCCCGTCGAACCGGCGGAAATCCGCCGCCTGCTGGAAGACAAGGCGTTCGATATCGGGCCGATGGTTGCCAAACTCGGCGTGAAGCCAATCTCTTTGCAGGAGGGTCTTGCGCTGACATTCCGTCCGCCGCAGGACGCGTGACCGCCAGCGGAGGCCGCCTTTGCCGATCATCAACAGCATCGCAGCATTCCATCATGAGATGACGGCCTGGCGGCGGGATTTGCACGCTCATCCGGAACTGTCGATGCAAGAGAGCCGCACCTCGGCGGTGGTGCGGGAGAAGCTGGCGGCATTCGGCGTCGATGAGATCATCACCGGCATGGCGACGCATGGCGTTGTCGGCGTGATCCGCGCCGGCTCGTCGGACCGCGCGATCGGGCTGCGCGCCGATATGGATGCGCTGTCGATACAGGAGGAAACCGGGCTGCCGCATGCCAGCCGGACGCCGGGGGTGATGCATGCCTGCGGCCATGACGGGCATACGGCGATGCTGCTGGGGGCGGCGAAACACCTGGCGGAGACGCGCAATTTCGACGGCACGGTATACCTGATTTTCCAGCCGGCCGAGGAATTCGAGGGCGGCGCGGACCGGATGGTCAAGGACGGGTTGTTCCGGCGCTGCCCGATGGAGAAGGTGTACGGGCTGCACAACTGGCCGCAGGCCAGGACGGGCACGTTTCTGTGGCGCACCGGCCCGGTGATGGCCGCCGTTGCGTTCTTCGAGATTACCGTGATCGGCAAAGGCAGCCACGCCGCGTTCCCGCATTACGGCATCGACCCGATCGTGGTGTCGGCGCAGATCGTCAACGCGCTTCAGACGATCGTGTCCCGCTCGATCGAGCCGATCGAGGCCGGGGTGGTCTCCATCGGCAGCATTCATGGCGGCGAGGCGTCGAATATCCTGCCGGAAAGGGTTGTCATGAAGGGCACGGCGCGCTGGTTCGAGCCGGAGGTGGGCGACCGGATCGAAGCGGGGATGCATGCGTTGGTGAACGGCATCGCGTCCAGCTTCGGCGCGACGGCGGAGCTGAACTTCTATCGCCATTCGCCGGCAACGGTGAACCATGCCGGGGCGACGGGCCTGGCGGTCGAGGCAGCGGCGGTGGTTGCGGGGCAAGAGCGTGTGGAGGAAATGGCCTCGCCGACGATGGGCGGGGAGGATTTCGCGTTCATGCTGGAGGCCCAGCCGGGCGCGTATCTGATGTTGGGCGCGGGTCGCGGGACGGACGACCCGCAGCTTCATCACCCGCGGTATGATTTCAACGACGAGATCCTGCCGATCGGCGCGTCGTGGTGGGCGACGCTGGTGGAGCGGCAGTTGGCGAAGAAACGATAAGGACCTGTCCGTCGCGCATTGGATTGCGCGGCCGCATGGATCAAAGATCTCCTGCGCCGGGTGAGGCTGGACCCCACCCGGCGCTACCTCAAACGCCGCGTTCAGATCGCCTGCCGGATGCGCCTGCGGACGGCGGTCATCCAGACAACAGCAACCCCCAGCAAGGCCAAGGATGCCGGCTCCGGCACGTCCGCCGGTGGTGATTGTAGCACGGCGGTAACGCCGACGAGATTCGTATCGCCGGGGTTCGTGCTGTTCCCTGCGCCGTTCGAAACGATAATATCGACGATTTCGCCCGCGGTCAGGGTGAGCAAGCCATTGGAATAGGTGGCGGTGCCCTGATTCTTGACCTCCTGCTGGAGCACCGGGGCTCCATCGACGTAGACGTAATCCTGCGTGTCGGAACCGGCGCCGATACCGGTAAAGTTGATGTCGGCGCTGTATGCGCCGGCGCTTGGCGCCGTAAAGCGCAGCACGCTGACGTAGGCGTAGTCGTTACTATTTGACGGGCTATTGTCTCCGGCTTGCATCTCAACCGAACCTGTAGGATACCCGACCAAGCCGCCATGTCCGATGTTCGGAAGTCCGCCGGCCCCGACAGTGTGGTAGAACCAATATTGGGTACTCCCATACTGTTGCTCAGTGGCGTAGGTGGTAAAGGCGCCATTGACTGAGGGCTCATAGCCGTATGTCCAGGCGCCACTCGGATCGGAAGAAGAACTGAAGTCCGAATAGATGTTGTAGACTGCCGCCCGGGCGGAACCTGCCGCCGCACAGATGCACCGCGCGGCACCGGCTGCGAGACAACGGATGAAGGGTACTAGACGGACCGACATGCTTTCGTGTTTCGTTACATACATTTTACACCCCCTCCTCGGGTAACGATGCATGTGCGATACCACAACACGATCCTGATCCGCAACAGGAATTTACAATAAGATTTGATTAAGCCGAAAACGCGCTTTTGCCTTTCCGTGGACGCACCCGTTTCGCCTGCTTATTAAGAGAACGAAAGACCTCGCCGGCACGTCTGCCCGTCACTGGCCGAACTCCGTCGGGCAAGATGACGGCGGGAGAACAATCGGTCCTTCCGCGGCTGGGATCACCGTCTTCGGCTGTAGATTCAAACCGTCAGGTCGGAACGACCCGGTCACGTTGAGGCGCCGGCCATGTCAATGCACGTCGCATCCTCATCCACCCGCCCTTGCAGCAGCAGCGCCACCAGCCCTGTCCACCCGGTCTGGTGCGAGGCGCCCAGCCCCTGCCCCGTGTCGCCATGGAAATATTCGTAGAACAGGACATTGTCCCGAAAATGCGGATCGTCCTGCAGCAGCGCCGCATCGCCATATATCGGCCGCCTGCCGTCCTTCCCGCGCAGAAACAGCCGGGTCAGCCGCGCGGACAGTTCGTCGGCGATCTCCAGCAGGCTGAGCGTGGCGCCGGATCCGACCGGATACTCGACCCGGAAATCATCGCCATAGTAACGATGGAAGCCATACAGCGACTCCACCAGCATGAAATTGACAGGCATCCATACCGGCCCGCGCCAATTCGAGTTGCCGCCGAAATCCGGGCTGTTGCTGTCGCCCGGCACATATCCGGCGCGGACATGCACGCCATCCAGATCGAGCGTGAACGGGTGCTCCAGATGCATCCGCGACACGCTGCGCACCCCGTACGGCGAGAGAAATGCCGTCTCGTCCAGCATCCGCCGCAGCAGGGCCTTCATCCGGTGGCCGCGGAGCAGCGACAGCAGGCGGCGCGCTCCCTGCCCTTCCACATCCCAGTACGAAACCAGCGCCGCCAGATCCGGCCGGTGCGTCAGCACCCAGCGCAGGCGTTCCGCGAACTCCGGCGAACGCGCCACCGTTTCCGGTTCCAGCACCTCCACCGCAAACAGCGGGAACAGGCCGACCAGAGAGAAAAACCGCAGCGGCATGGCGCTTCCATCGGGACGCTGAAGCACATTGACATAGAACTGATCTGCTTCGTCCCACAGCCCGTGCCGCCCGCTCTGGCGGGTCATGACTTCGGCGATGGCGAGGAAGTGCTCGAAGAACTTCGTCGCGGTCGATTCGTAGACGCGATTGCGCGCCGCCAGCTCCAACGAGATGCGCATCATGTTCAGCGCGTACATCGCCATCCAGGAGGTCCCGTCCGATTGGTCGATGCGCCCGGCGACGGGCAGCTTCTGGCTGCGGTCGAAGACGCCGATATTGTCGAGGCCGAGGAATCCGCCCTGGAAGACGTTGCGACCCTCGATGTCCTGGCGGTTGACCCAGCCGGTGAAGTTGATCATGAGCTTGTGGAACATCCGCTCCAGGAACGCGAAATCCGGCTTGCCGGTCAGCATGGAATCCATGCGGAACACGCGCCATGCGGCCCAGGCATGCACCGGCGGGTTCGCCTCGCCGAACGACCATTCGTAGGCCGGTATACACCCGTTCGGGTGCATGTACCATTCATGCGTCAGCATCAGAAGCTGCTGCTTGGCGAACTCCGGATCGATCAGCGCGAACGCGACGGCCTGAAAGGCGAGGTCCCAGGCGGCATACCAGGGATACTCCCATTTGTCCGGCATCGAGATGATGTCGCGGTTGTTCACGTGCATCCAATCGCCGTTGCGGATGGCACAGCGCTCCGGCGGCGGCTTCGGCTGCAGCGGGTCGCCTTCCAGCCAGCGGCGGACATCGTAACGATAAAACTGTTTCGACCATAGCAGGCCGGCGAGCGCCTGGCGCTGCACCAGGCGGGCGTCCGCACCGGCGATATTGCATTGCAACGCCGAATAGAATTCGTCGGCCTCCCTGATCCGCGCCGCCATCGCCCAATCATGATCCGCGAACGGATCGCCGCAGGTCCCGGCGGGACGCCAGCGCAGGCGGATCACTCGGCGTCCCGCCGCCGGAACGGTCAGCGTCACGTGCGCGGCGCATTTGGTGCCTTCCCCGCGATCGACTGCGTTGGTATCGCCCTTCACCACGCAATCGCCGATGCCGTCCTTGAACGGTCCGTCCGCCGCGGATCCGTACAGCAGCTTCGTGTTGGTTTCGTTGCGGCAAAACAGCCACTCGGCGCTTGTGTCGATATCCAGCCGGCGTTCCGGCATGCGGTTATGCAAGGCGTGGACGCCGCCATCCGCCAAATGCAGCTTCGGCACCGGGATGCCCGGCCGCCAGATCCAGGTGTTGCGCGCCCAAAGCTGCGGCAGCACGTGCAGCTCCGCCGAGTCCGGACCGCGGTTGTCGATACTGATGCGGATCAGGATGTCTTCGGGCGCCGCCTTGGCATATTCGACCGTGACGTCGAAGTAGCGGTTGTCGTTGAAGATGCCGGTGTCGATCAGTTCGTATTCCGGCTGATCGCGGCCCCTGCGGGCGTTCTCGGCGATCAGCGCGGCATAGGGGAATTCCGCCTGCGGATATTTATACAGCATCCGCATGTAGGAATGCGTCGGCGTGCCGTCGAGGTAGTAATACAGCTCCTTGACGTCCTCGCCATGATTGCCCTGGGCGTTGGTCAGGCCGAACAGCCGCTCCTTCAGGATCGGGTCCTTGCCGTTCCAAAGCGCCAGCGACAGGCACCAGCGCAGGCGGTCGTCGGTCCAGCCGGCGATGCCGTCCTCGCCCCAGCGATAGACGCGGCTCGCGGCGTGCTCGAACGGGAAGTAGGTCCAGGCGTTGCCGTCGGCCGAATAGTCCTCCCGCACCGTGCCCCATTGCCGCTCGGAGAGGTAGGGTCCCCAGCGCAGCCAGTCGTCCCGGTTGGCGAGGCGCTTGCCCTCGACGGTATCCAACAGATGGTTCGGCATGCGGTATCCTAGTGGTGCGGCAGCCGGGCTTGATACCGCGCATGCGTCCCGTCACGCTACACAAGTCGAGACAAGAACGGCGGACCGGAAGGCCCGCGGTCAGTGAAGTCGATACGCCGGCTTCGCGACCCGCTGCACCGCAGCCATATCGGCCAGATCGAGACCGCGCTTCGGGCTCTCGGCAGGCGGTTGGAGGTCAGTGTGCTGGAGGCCGGCTAGCGTCCGGGTGATTTTCCAGGCGTCCGTCAAAATCCGGCCCGTGGCCTGGCAACCGGACCTACGCCGGATCATCAGGCGCATCGAGCCTGTCGTCCTCGCGCAGTTCATCCGGGGCTCCCAGCCGCAGCAAAAGGGCCTTCGCACGGGCGGCGGTGGTGCGCGACCCTCTGGCGGTGAAGTAGCGCTCCGCCTCGGCGCGAGCGCCGACACGGGCGGCAACTGCGGTAGCAATAAATAGATTCAGGCTGATCCCGGACTCGGCAGCCTGCCTGACGGCGGCGTCCTTGAGATCCTCGGGAAGTCTGAATTGAATTTTTGCGTTGCTCATTGTCTCATCCTTTTCACCAGCGGGCCGGGGCGTTGGGTCTGAAACCCGAACCGCGCGCCAGCCCTTCGCATGTCCTTCAAATTAAACGTCGCAATCACGTCGGCGTGGCCGTTGATGGCTGTCCCAACGACCAGTTCGTCGTCCGCATCGGCGCCCGTCGGCCTCCAAATGAAATCGGATACGACCGGAAGGCAGATGCCTGCCAGGGCATCCAAAATCTCGGTCACATCGGATTCGGCTGCCCGAGCCCGCTGGAGATGAATCGGACGCCGCAGCACGGACTCGTATTCCACCAGCAAGGCCGTGGAAAGAAGGAGGTCAAACTTGCCGTCGAGCGCATCAAGCACGAGCTGCCGGGACGCGCCGATCGGCGACATGAAGGCCGATAACAGGACGTCGGTATCGATCACCACGCGTATCATGATGCCGCCTAACCTACACGCGGCATCGGTTTCCCACAAGTACTGACGCTATATATGGCGCCACTAGCCGGAGTTCCAGGGCCTCACTACCGCGGCCGCTTCGCCAGCCGCCGCTCATATGCCTGCGCCAGCAGCGTGCTCGGGAACAGCAGCGCGAAGTAGATCAGCGCCACGACCGTATACACCTCCAGCGGCCGATACGTATCCGCCGTCACCAGCGTGCCGTTGTACAGCAGGTCCGGCACCGCGATCGTCGAGACCAGCGAGGTGTTCTTCAACTGCGTGATCGACTGGTTGACGAAGGGCGGGATCATCCGCCGCACCGCCTGCGGCAGGATCACCCGCCGCATCACCGGCCAGCGGCGCAGGCCCAGCGCCCTCGCCGCATCCCATTGTCCCTGCTCGATGGAGATGATCCCGCCGCGGAAGATCTCCGCGTAGAACGCGCCGGTGTAGCAGGACAGCGTCATCACCGCAGCCACCGTGGCCGGGATCTGGATGCCCAGCAGCACCGGCAGGGCGTAATAGAACCACACGAGCTGCACCAGCAGCGGCGTGCAGCGGAACAGCTCGATGAACGCGATCAGCGGGATGTTCAGCAGCCGCGAGCGCGACAGCCGCCCCAGCCCGACCGCGAGGCCGATGATCAGTCCCAGGAAGATCGTCGCCGCCGTGTAGCTCAGGGTTACCAGCACGCCGCGCCAGAACAGCGGCGCGTAGCGCAGCAGGAAGGCGAAGTCCCACTGGTAGTGCATCCGGGCGGCTTAGAACGTCAGTCCCGGCGGCACCTGATCGCGGCTGACGCCGAACTTGGCCAACCCGTCCAGCATCCATTCGCGCAACTGGCCGGTGCCGCGGTTCATGTCCAGCCAGGCGTCGATCACCTCGCGGAAGCGCGTATCCGGCTCCCGCTGCAGGCCGATGCAGCTCGGCAGCGCCACCGTCGGATTGGCCAGCAGGTAGTACGGACCCAGAGCCGGGTTCTTGCCGACGGTCGCCAGACCCAGCAGCGCCGCCTGGATATGCGCGTCCGCCCGGCCGGATTGCAGCGCCAGCGTGCACTCGTCGCGCGTCTTGTATCCGGTGAGCTGCGCTTTCGGGCAGTACCGCCGCGCCGCCGTCTCATGCAGGCTGCCGATATCGAAGACGATCACCAGTTCGGGCTTGTTCAGGTCGTCCCAGGTCTTCGGCGCCAGCCCCTTCTTGGCCAGGCAGCCGAACGGGTGGGTGATCATCGGCCTCGTGAAGGCGATCGACAGCGCCCGCGCCGGGGTCGGGTTCAGCGCAAAGGCCAGGTCGATCTTGTTGGACTGCAGGTCCAGCACCGAGTTGCCATAGGTGGACTCGACATACTCCAGTCTGGCGTCGAACACCTTGGCGAGATCCGTGGCCATCGAGATGCACGCCCCCGACCATTCGCCGGTGGCGAGGTCCTTCTGGAAATACGGCAACTCCCCCGGCAACGCGGCCATGCGCAGAACCTTGCTGCGGCGCACCCGGTCGAACGTGCTTTCGCCCGCGCCCTGCGCCCGCGCGGCGCCGGAGGCCGCGCCGGCCAGCGCCAGCACCGGCAGCACGCAGGCCAGCGCGCGCCGCCGCAGGCTGAGGCTTCTCAGTCCATCCGTCATCAATTCATCCTCCTTGCCGAGGCCGATGGTGTAACACAACGTTCGGGTTTACGGGATATCGGGGCTGCGCAAGCCGGGTGCCGGATCACAACGGCGGCACCGCAACCGATATGGCGGACGGGACTCCCCCCGACTCGGGCGTTCGGCCTATGCAACGGCGATTCGGATGGCAGGGGGAGTTCAGACGCATGATCCGGTACTTGGCGACGGCCGCATTGGCCTTGCTCACGCTGCAGACGGCGTGCTCGGCGGATGCGCCGGGCGAGCAGCAGACCCTGGTCGATCGCGCCACGCTGACCGTGCAGGAGATGATGACGCAGACCGTGGCCAAGGATCCCAAGATCATGTTGCGCCGCGCCAAGGGCGTCTTCATCTGCCCGCGCAACTTCAGGGCCGCGTTCTTCTTTGCCGGCTCCGGCGGCCATTGCGTCCTGCTGGGCCGCGCCGGCAACGGCACATGGTCCTATCCGGCGTTCTTCACGATCATCAGCGGCGGCATGGGATTTCAGTTCGGGATACAGGACAACGAACTGCTGCTGCTGGTCCTGACCGACAAGGGCCTGAATGCCGTGCTCGACCACCAGTTCAAGTTCGGCGCCGATGCCGCGATCACCGTGGCGACGCTCGGGGCGGGCATCAACGGATCGACCACCGCCGCCGTCGGCGCGGATATCGTCGCTTATTCGTCGTCGCGCGGATTGTATGGCGGCATCGGGTTCGAGGGCAGCTCCATGGCGACCGATACGGACTCGAACCTGCGCTACTACGGCCAGGCCTTCGCCGCCCGGCAGATCGTGGTGCAGATGCAGGGCAGCAACCCCGGCGCCGATCCCTTGCGGGATGTGCTGACGAAGTTCGGTTCGCCTGATGCCGGGCCAGGCCCGGGGGCACCGGGGACACCGCCGCTGGGAGGGCCAGGGGCGCCCCCGGCGCAGCCCGGCTATGCGCCGGCTTATCCGTCATATCCAGCGCCGGGCGGTCTGGGTCCGGTGCAGGAGCAAAATCTGCCGCCCCCGTCGCATTGATACGGCAGCGAGGCGCACCCCAGCGCGTCTTGCGTTTGGTGCCAAATGTCCGGGCTACCGAGGCTTCGGGCGATAGTTTTCAGTGCCGCACCCCTGCGGCAAGCATTTTTTGCGGTCAGGGGCGGTCGCCAGCGGGTCGCGACGCCCACGGCTAGCCGTCCCAAGCGGTCCGCCTCTCAGACAAGCAGGCGGTCGCAGGCAATAATTGATGGCCTCGCGCGACGAGGCCTGGGCCGCTCAATCCCGGGGCTACGGCTCGCCCGAGCCTCGAAAACCTGACGCTCATGTGTCCCAGCACCCAAAGGGCCAAGCCGAAGCGCGGGCCAAGTCGCTCCGATGCACGAGCAACCACGGTCCGCTGGCTTCCATACGGCGCTTCATTCCGACTGTGTTGGTCGACATTTTATGAAGTCGAGCGCTTTCAGCGCCCACCGAGCTGCCGGGATTGAGCAATTGCGCTCTTGCAGATTCAAACTGATGTTGATACCGTAAGATGCAGATAGGGTCTGGTATACCGGCCTCGGGCTTGTTCTGTTCACAAACCTGCAACCATGCTCTCGAGCACACGGAAAACGGTGATAGAGGTGCGAACAACGTTTTCAGGAGGTGGCAATGCGGCGCGTAAAATGCTTTTCCAACCCGATAACAGTCTGCCGCCATCGAGCTTTCCGGCGCTTGATTACGGCGATGACGGGCTCGCCGGCTTTAGACCGCCGACCCGCCTGACTACCGGAGCGTTCCCACTCGCGACCGCCAACGAGTTGAGGGCCGAGTTGCCCGCTTGTTCGGACGCTGCGCATTCCGTGCGAGACGCGGCTGGACGGCGCTGGCATCAGGTTGCGGGCGCGACCGCCAAACTCGGCGGCCGGACGGCGCCAGCCGCACTCATCGGCCCGATCCGGGGGGACCGCGTCGGCGACATTGGTCGCCGCCACCCAAGGACGGAGAGGGCGAAGGTCGGCGACATCAATCTCGGACCCTGGTCTTTCACAGGCGGCAGGTGCTCGCATATTTGTTTTCGCCGATGGAGGTATAGTTGAAATTCTCGCAGCCGAACATCACCACGGCCGAAATTGACGCGGTAACCAAAGCCTTGGTGGACGGACATCTCGCGACCGGGACCTTGGTCCGCCGGTTTGAGCAAAAATTCACGGAGATGTTTGGATATCAGCACGTTGTCGCCGTCAACAGCGGCACAACCGCACTCACACTCGCCCTCATGGCGCTCGGGGTCGGCCGTGGCGACGAAGTAATCGTCACGGCCTATTCTATAATGGCAACGGCTAACGCCATACTTGCGGTAGGCGCGCGGCCCGTGTTCTGCGATGTAGAGCGCAGCACCTACAACCTCGACGCGGCCTTGCTTCCGGCTCTGATCACGGAGCGTACAAAGGCGATCCTGCCCGCCAGTATTTTCGGAGTGCCCTGCGATGTATCTGCCATCCGCACCAGGGCGCCGGGTATTCCCATAGTGGAGGACAGTATTGAAGCCCTGGGCGCCAAGCGGGCGGAACTTTTCGTCGGGCAGGATGCCGATATTGCAACCTTTGGGTTCTATCCGAACAAGCAGATAACCACCTGCTTTGGAGGGGTGCTGTTTTCTTCGAACAGTGTACTTATGGATAGAGCCCGCGTCTTGCGGACCCTTGGATACGGGCCTAACGGCGATCTTTGGAATCAAGGGTTTGGTGGCAATTTCCAGCTAGCCGACCCGCTGGCCGCGATGGGCATCGTCCAGTTGGACCGGTTTTGGGGAATGCAGTCTCGGCTCTCGGAGGTGGCTGCCTTGCTGGACGGGTATTTTGGTTCCTACCGTAAGCAGAAAGCTAAGCCGGGGCATACGCCGACTCATTTCATTTATGGAATAGAACTGCCCGAAGGTACGGACAAGCGCCGGTTCTGTGATGATATGGCAAGCAGCGGCATTCCTGTCCGGCCCTATTTCAACGCAATGCACAGGGTTGCTCACGTTGCCGAATTCTACCGGCCCTGTCCGGTAGCCGATGAGCTGGGCGGGAAGACGGTCGCCCTGCCATTTCATTGGGATATCGATGTACGGGATGCCGAGCAGATCCGCGCGGCCTTTTTTCAAGTGACGGGGCCTCGTTCATGAGAGCATTGTTCGTCTCGCCACACCCGGACGATGCCGAGCTGGGCTGCGGTGGCTTGATTCATCGCCTGCTTCGCGAAGGAGCGTCGGTAACCGTTGCAGTATGCACGGGAGAGGGTGATCTCAAAATGGCTCACTCGGGCGAATCAGTGCCATTCTTACGCAGGCGCCGGGAGCAGGTGCGGGCGTTGTCCGAGCTTGGGGACATCGACCTAGTCTGGTTGAATCTGGCGCCGGCCAGTCAATTTGACCGTGTTCCGCAAGCCACGTTTGTATTAGCCTTCGACGGTCTGTTCAGACATTTTGATCAAACTTTTTTGCCCTTGCCAAGTTACAATTCGGACCACGAGCGGGTATGGAGAGCGGGACTAGCGGCGTTCCGCCCGGGTAAACTGTCGGGAACCTCGTTGCTTGCCTACGAGCAGCCGATTCAGGGACATGGTGAACAAGCAACGGCAGGTATATCGGGTAAGTGCTATTACACCTTGACGACCGATGACCTCGCCGCCAAGAAGCGCGCCATATTGGAGCACGGCTCGCAAGTTGCCGGGCGTGAAGACACATTGTATGGTCCGGCGGGAATCGAGGCGCTGGCCAAGATCCGCGGCCTCGAGTGCGGCGCGTGTTATGCAGAGTTGGTTTATCCTTTACTTGAAATCCGGTAGGGGCGCCGGTCCCGCTTATCCACCGGCGGCAGAGGTATGCATATCCAGGCGCCTATTATCGATTGAACAAGGAGGCTGACGATGCCTGCATACGGGCAAACGTTCAAACGCGCGAGTCTGCCGGAACTTGCGGTCGAGAGTGAGACTTTACTTCCAGCCGTGGATTTTTGCGCGCCCCGCTGCATCGTCTATAGCAACTTCCACGATTTGGATCCCGAAACCGGTAGCAGAATGATGAATCGCGTTTACATCAAGGCCAACTATCGCCTCGATGCCGTAGAGCTTGGGAGATTGCCGATTGGTACCGACCTGATTGTCGTCGGATGGGAGGACTTCGTCCCGACATTTATGAACCGCTTTCTCGGCGACCAGGTCTTGCAGTCCTGGAGCGACGATGCGGTCCAAAAGGCGCTGGGCCGTTCCCGCCCGCGCTTCGACGTTGAAGGCCCGGCAGTCCTCGTCGCGCGGTATGGATTCCGAACATGGGGCCATTGGTTGGGGGAGCTGCTGCCCAAGATCGTCTGCGTGGAGACCCTATTCCCCCGAAAGTACCGATATGTACTGCCCGCAGCAATATTCACGGATCCGGTGTTGAGGACTGAGTTTGAGTCACTTGAGTATTATGGTATCAACTCCGAACGAGTTATCCAGGTGCAACACCAGAGCATCTACCGGTTTTCCGAGCTGTACGCTGTCAGCCCGCTCTGGACCCGTGCTACGCACCATCCCAAGATGCACCCCGGAGCGATCGACATGATGCGCGCGCGTGTGCCCGCCGATGTCGGAACCGGGTGGCGCAGGGTTGCGTTCCTTCGTTCGGACATGGCCACGCGCAACGTGGCAAATGCGCCCGATGTAATCCGTGAGCTGAAACAGCGTGGATTCGAGATGCTTGAACCTGGTGCGCTGCCATTTGCAAGCCAGGTGGAAACCTTCGCTTCGGCGGAGGCGGTCGTGTCGGTGCTTGGTTCGGGCATCTTTGGCGTGCTCTACTCTCCCTCCGGAGTGCGTCTGATGATACTTGGTTCCACGCGGTGGGTTGCCGCCACGATGTCGTATTCGTTGATACAAAACCGCAATGCGCGGCTGGTGGATATCCGCGGGCATCAAGTCTCCGCGGATTCCAGGCCCCCCGCTCTTGCCAACTTCGTTGTTGATCCCGTCGAAGTGGGACGAGGTCTTGACGCGCTTTACGCCGCTACGGTGGATGAGGTTAACGAGTCGGGTTCCCCGGCAGGGCAAAGATTGGCGGCCGATCATGGCTCAAGCGTCCGGGCTGACCCGGCCATCGGGTGCTGACGCCGATGTCGTAGCCCGGACCGACCGCCATGGCCGCCGGAACGTCCGGGTTTGCCGGCCACCTGTCCACCCATGACCGCAGGACGGAAACGCCCTGTCGGCTGGCGAAGGCTGCCGCAAGCCTGTAGGCTCCCCGTCATGGCCAAGCCTTTCTGGAAGACCAAGACTCTACAGGACATGACCCGGGACGAGTGGGAGTCCCTGTGCGACGGGTGCGGCCGCTGCTGCCTGCACAAGCTGCGGCACGAAGACGACAATAGCCTGACGTTCACCAACATCGCCTGCCGGCTGCTGCACCTGGAATCCTGCCGATGCACCGACTACCCCAGGCGGCAGCGCCGGGTGCCGGACTGCGTCAGCCTGACCCCCGAGAGCTTGCAGGAGATCGACTGGCTGCCGCCGTCCTGCGCCTATGTCCGCCTGCGCGACGGCAAGCCACTGGCATGGTGGCATCCGCTGGTGTCGGGCGATCCGAATACGGTCCATCAGGCCGGCGTCTCGATCCGCGGGCGCGCCATCGGCGAGCGCTGGGCCGGCCAATTGGAAGACCACGCGGTCGACTGGCCCGGCAGGCAGCCGCGCCCGCGGCGTGCCAAACCCAAGGTTGAGGAGGAGACGTGATGCTGCAGGACGCGCTGTATGGCGGGATCAATGCCGCCGTCGTCACCGCGATGACGGACGATCTGTCGGTCGACCTCGACCTTATGGCGGCGCATTGCCGCTGGCTGCTGGCGCATGGCTGCAACGGCCTGGCGGTGCTCGGCACCACCGGCGAGGCGAACAGCCTGGGCATCGGCGAACGGATCGCGGTGCTGGAGGGGCTGGTCGCGCGCGGCATCCCGGCGGCGAAGATGCTGCCGGGGACCGGCACCACGGCGATCACGGATACCGTGCTGCTGACACGCCGCGCCGAGCAGCTTGGCTGCCGCGGCGCCCTGCTGCTGCCGCCGTTCTACTACAAGAACCCGTCGCAGGACGGGCTGCTGGCGTATTTCAACGAGGTCGTCCAGCGCGTCGGCGGGCAGATCGCGATCTATCTGTATAATTTCCCGCAGCAATCGGCGATCCCGTTTTCGGTCGAGTTCATCGCGCGGCTGCTGAAGGCCAACCCCGGCAAGGTGAAGGGTATCAAGGACAGCTCCGGCAGCTACGACAACGGCCTGTCCTACGTGGAAGCCTTCGCGCGCGACGGATTTGAGGTGTACGCCGGCGACGACTCGCTGCTGAAGCCGCTGTTGGACAGGGGCAGCGCCGGATCGATCACCGCGGCGTCCAACGTCAATTGCGCAATTGGGGCCGAAGTGTGCGCCAATGCGGACAACGCCCGCGGCGCGGCGGCGCAGGAGATTCTGTCGGCGACGCGCAAGGCGGTGATCTCCGTGCCGCTGATCCCGGGCCTGAAGGCGCTGGTGGCGCGGCAAACCGGCGATGAGCGGTGGTTGAACATTCGCCCGCCGCACCTGAAGCTGACGGCCGAGCAGACGACGGCGCTGTTCAGCGCGTTCGATGCGACCGGGATTCGTTTGGCGAAGGCGGGCTGATCCTGCACGCCGGCGAACGCCGATCGGCGTGGCGCGTTGCTGGGTCCAGTGCGTGTGTTTCGTGGATGACCGGTGATGCAGTCCCGTCGACTCGGCCGCTCCGGCCTGCGCGTTTCCGGCCTCAGGCGATGCCCGAGAGTTAACGCTTCAGCCGCCTGGCTTCCCCGGGCAGCCGCACCGCTTCCCCAAACCGTCATGGCCCGGCTCGTCCGGGCCACCTATTCCAGCAGGTGCGGCGACAGGTGGCCCGGACGAGCCGGGCCATGACGAAATAAGTCAGCCGCCCGCCGCAACAAGGTTCCGGCGGGAGGCCGGCATCCACGCCATCGCTCCCACAGCGAAAGGCGTGGATGGTCGGGGGGTTATTCCGCCGCCAGCTTCACCTTCTCATCGTCCGGGTTGACCGGAGGCGGCGGGAACCCGCCCGACGGCTGCGGATTTTCTTCCAGGCGGAACTTCGGCTCACTGTTCCACGGCCCGCGGAAGTCTTCGCCCTTCGACAGGTTGAACACCAGGTCTACCGTCTCATCCGGCTTGATCGTTCCAAAATACGGATCGTCCAGCTTGCCCATCTTGTCCAGCGCCGACATGAACATCTGAGCGTGGGTGATCTCCCGCGTCAGCAGATGCGTCAGCGCCTTCGTGGTGCCCTCATCCGTGCTGGCGTGGATCAGCGCTTCGTAGGTCTGCCGCGCCCCGGCTTCGGACGCGATGTTTGCCCGCAGGTCGCGCACGACATTTCCGCCTTCGTTGAGGTACGCCGCCGTCCACGCGCTGCCCTGGCTATCGACGAAATGCGGTCCGACGCCACGCACCCGGAACAGCGGCGCCGCATACACGTCCGTCTGGTCAAGCGTGCTGGTGTGCTGCTCGATCAGCTTGCCGACAACCTCGAGGTGGCTGAATTCCTCGATCGCAATGTCCTGCAGCATGTCGCGGATCGCCGCATCGGTCACGTGGAACGACTGCACCCAATACTGCAAGGCCGCCGACAATTCCCCGGTCGCGCCGCCGAACTGTTCGAGCAAGAACTGACCGTAGCGCGGATCGGGCTTTTTCACATCAACCGGCACGATCGTTTCCTTGCGGTGATAAAACATGAACGCTACTCTCCGTTGTCGTTGTCCGCAGCGGGAACGCCGGGCGCGGGGCCGGGTTGCACCGCTTCGTCCACCAGCGCCGGCGGCAGCGCCGAAGCCGCCGGGGCACGCGGCTTCGGCGGCGGCGGCACCCAGGGCCGATCGCCCCGCTCGGCCCGGTCGGTCAGCACCCGCGCACCGTCCGGGTCCAGCCAGATCGCCGCGCTGCCGGATCGCCAGACCGTGAAGCGATCCACCAGCGCCGGCCAGGGCCGCGGGCATAACCCGCGTGCCGGCTCGCCCGAGACGATCACCGATACCTGTCCGCACCCCGCCGGATGCGACGCGCCCCGCGCCAGCAGGGCGCCGGGGCGATCCGCGAAAGGCAGCAGCAGGCAGGCATCCACCCGGCACCGGATCACGCCCGCCGGATCGTCCGCCATCGGCACGAACGAACCCGCCGCCCAGTATTGCGCCCAGGCATCCCGGGTGAATTTCGAGGCACCCTTTGCCGCCTGCAGGAACGCCCCCTGCGGCGTGCGCAGCGCGATCAGCCGCCCGTCGCCGGACACCAGCAGATCCGGCGGATGATCCCACAACGGCGACGCCAATCCGGCGGCCATGATCGCGACGCCGAACAGGCGCAGCCGCGTCCGCCACAGGCCCAGCCACGCCAGCCCCAGCGAGAAAACGCACAGCCCCCAAACCGGCATATGCGGCACCGCGAACGTCGCCGCCGGCAGCGACGACGTGGCACGCGCGACCCACAGGATCGCCTCCGCCCCCCAGCCCATCGGCACCAGCGCCAGGGCCTCCAGATGCAGCGGCATCAGCATCAGGCCAATCAGGCCCGCCGGCATTACCCAGAACGCGGTCAGCGGCACGGCGACCATGTTCGCCAGCACGAAATACACCTGCACATGGCCGAAATGATACGCCCCGTACGGCGCCGACGCGGACCCCGCCAGCGCGCTGGTCAGCGCCAGCGCCGCCAGATGCGACGTAAACCTGTGGCGCCAGCTTGTGCCATGCAGCCGCCGCAGCCATGGCCGCAGCGCCTCATATCCCGCGATCAGCGCCAGCACCGCCGAGAAGCTCATCTGGAACGACACATCCGGCACTTCCCAGGGCACCAGCAGCATCAGCACCGTCGCCGCCACCGCCAGCCCCCTCACCGACACCGCCAGCCGATCGGCCAGCACCGCGAGGGTGAACAGGCACGCCATGGCGAAGCTCCGCATGATCGGCACATGCATCCCGGTCAGCACCATGTAGCCGCCGCCAACCGCCAGCGCGGCCAGCGCGGCCAGTTTCTTCGTCGGCCAGAACAGCGAGGCATGCTCGCTGAGCGCGAACGCAAAGCGCGTCAGCACCAGCGCGAAGCCCATGACGATGCCGATATGCAGCCCCGCCACCGCCAGCAGATGCGCCAGGCCCGAATCGCGGAACGCGGCATGATCAGCGGGCGGAATCGCCATCGAGGCGCCGGTGAGCAAGGTCACGGACACCGCGCCGGCCGCGCCCGGGATGACCGCGCTGACCCGGCTGGCGATCGTCTCCCGCAACCGCTGCACGAGGCGCATGAAACCAAGCGGCTGCGCCTGCGCGGTCCGCTCCACCGGGCCGATGGCGTAGCCGGACGCGCCAAGCCCGCCATAGAACGCGTCGCGCTGGAGGTCCCATGCGCCGGGATAGGACGGCGGCGCCGGCGGCCGGACCACCGCGCGCAGGCTGACGCTGTCGCCGGTTTGCAGGTCCGCGTCATCGGCCGAGCGCAACCGGACTCGGACCGACCGGCGCAACGGCTGCGCCGCCCCGTCCAGGAATGCCGGCTGGATAGTGATCCGCCTGCCGTCCGGCAGGATCTCGACGGCATGCACCACCCCCGTCACGACAACGGCATGGTATGGCAGGTCCGCCTCTATCGGCGGCGCCCGGGCGGTGGCGATCTGCGCGGCGGCGAACCCCAGCGCCGTGGCGGCCAGCGGCGCCAGCACCCAGCGCAGGCGCGGCAGCCTGATTGCCGCCGCAGCCGCCAGCACTGCCGCCGCGGGGCCGAGCCAGACTGCGGGTTCGAACCGCAGCCCGTAATAGGCCGCCACGCCCGCGCCCATGAACACCGGCAGCCACAGCGGCAGCCTGCTCCGCTCCGCCTCCAGCCAGTCCGTCCATGCCGCGTTCAACCTCATGCGCGGCAGACTACGCGGCAAAGTATCTACAAATGGTGAACGGCCATGCTAGATCGCGTGAATGACCGTCCGCACCCGCTTCGCCCCCAGCCCCACCGGCCCGCTGCATATCGGCGGCGTCCGTACCGCGCTGTTCAACTACCTGTACAGCCGCCACACCGGCGGCGAATTTCTGCTGCGAATCGAGGACACCGACCGCGAACGCAGCACCGAGGCGGCGACCAAAGGCATCCTCGACAGCCTCGACTGGCTCGGCCTCGAGCGCGACGGCCAGACCATCTACCAATCCACCCGCGCCGATCGGCATGCCGCGGTGGCGCGGCAGCTTTTGGCGGCCGGACGGGCGTATTACTGCTATTGCACGCCGGAGGAACTGGCGCGCGAACGCGAGCAGGCCCGGGCCGAGAAACGCGTCTGGCGCTACGACGGCCGCTGGCGCGACCGCGATCCGGCGGAGGCGCCGCCCGGCGTCACGCCGGTGATCCGGCTGAAATCCGACCGCGACGGGGAGACGGTGCTGGAGGACCTGGTGCAAGGCACCGTCCGCGTCGCCAACGCCGAGTTGGACGACATGATCATCCTGCGCGGCGACGGCACGCCGATGTACAACCACTCGGTGGTGGTAGACGACCACGACATGGCGATCACGCATGTGATCCGCGGCGACGACCACCTGACCAACACGTTCCGCCAGATCCAGGTCTACCGCGCGCTGGGCTGGGAGCTGCCGCGCTTCGCCCACATCCCGCTGATCCACGGCGCCGACGGGGCGAAGCTGTCGAAGCGGCACGGTGCCCAGTTCGCGCTGGAGTTCCGCGACAGCGGCTTCCTGCCGGAGGCTTTGTGCAACTACCTGCTGCGCCTCGGCTGGTCGCACGGCGACCTGGAAGTGGTGGGGCGCGAGGAAGCCATCCGGCTGTTCGACATCATCGACGTCAACCGCGGCGCGGCGCGGATGGATTACGCCAAGCTGCTGAACCTGAACGGCATCTACATCCGCCAGGCTGACGACCATCGGCTGACGAAGGACGTGCTGGAGCGGCTGGCACACCGCCCCGGCCTGTCGCTCGGCAGCATCGCCGCGGGGCGCATCCGGGCGCTGATGCCGGCGCTGAAGGAGCGGGCGAAGACCCTGGTGGAACTGGCCGACTCGGCCGCCTTTCTTGCCCGCACCGTGCCGCTGCCGATGGAGCCGAAGGCCGCCGCGTCACTGACCGCCGAGGCGAGACTGCTGCTGCGCGATGTCGGGGCGGCGCTTGGTGAGACGGAGTTTTCCGTCCCCGCCATCGACGCCGCCTTGCGCAGCTTCGCCGAGCGGAGCGGATTGAAGCTTGGCCAGGTGGCGCAGCCGCTGCGGGCGGCGTTGACCGGCAGCACGGTCAGCCCGGGGATCGATGCGACCCTGGCGGCGCTGGGCCGGGAGGAGTCGCTGGCCCGCATTGCGGCTTCGGCATCCTGACGGTTACAGACGGGGATGCTTGCCGCTTCGGCCGCCTCGCTGGAACGCATCGGGTCGGACAAGCAAAGACGAGGCGACACCTGCAGGATCGGATGAACAATGCGACGAATGGCAAGGTCCATGGATGGATAGGCAAAGAAAATCTGTTACACGAATTTCCACCGATTAAGGGCACGGATTACACGAAAGGCGATTCCCGGATTCGACCCTCCCGCCACCTGATCCCCCGGTTTCGGTCCAATCCGTGCCCTTAATCGGTGGAAATCCGTGTTACTTCTTGCTTTCCCATGCAGCCAGCGGAACCGGCGTTGCGGACTCGACCCCGGCCGTTGATGCCCGGCAATGCTGCCGTGGGCGTCGGCAGCCAGCTTGGATCCGGTTGGCGCGGACGCGCAGGCTTTGGTGCTACGCGTCGGCCCGTGATATCGTCAGATCATCAAGCCAGGCCAACGTTTCGCGCGAAGCGGAGATCATCGGCGCCTATAGCCGTGCAGAAATCACGCGCCAGGAGGTTGGCGACCGGCTCGGGGAGCCGATAAGCTTCGGCGAACTGCTGATGAAGCTGCATGAGCATCGCCTGCCGCTGCCGCGGTTTCCAAGCGATCGGAACTCGGAGGGCGTGCAGTTGATCAATCGGCTGGCTATGCGGGCGGCCAATGGCGGATGAGACGCTTTTCGTCAAGCTGATCGTAACGGACACCGGACCGCTGATCACGCTCGCGGCGGCGGATAGCCCGGACAAGCCGCATACGCGCTAACATAAAGGCCGTCGGCACGGCCGCAGCCTCCGTGTCATCGCCGGGCTTGTCCCGGCCATCCACGACTTGCGCTGTTGGTTGCGGCAAAGTCGTGGATGGCCGGACTAAATCCGGCCATGACACGCTGGGACGGGCCGCCGTCTCCCGGCTTATGGTAGCGCCTATGCGGACAAGCCGGGCCATGACGAAACAAAGTCAGCCGCCCGATCCGCTTATTCCCCGGGGGTCGCCTTAAGCGCTATCAGGCCGTTTCAGAACAAGCCCCGGCCTCCAGCATCGCCTGAATCCGGTCAACCAGATCCTGTGCCGGGATCGGCTTGCGCAGCAGCAGGAAGGCGCCGTTGACCGAGCCTCCCATGGCCAGGGCGGCGCCATCGCCCGCGTAGCCTGTCAGCAGGATCGCCGGCAGCCCCGGGCGGCGTTCCTGCGCGGCGCGGATCACGGCAAGCCCGTTCATGCCGGGCATGGACAGGTCGCTGACGAGGACGTCCACCGCCTCCCCATCCTCGATCAGGCCGATGGCCGAGGCGCCGTCCACAGCGGTCAGCACGTCATAACCGGCATCTTCCAACTGCCCCGAAAGCACGTCCCGGACCATGACCTCATCGTCAACCACCAGCACCCGAGCCGGCCGTCCCACCGCGTCCACGGTCAAAGAGGGCCGCGTCGCGGAGCGTTCGGACTTACCCGCACGGAGGCTCCGATCAGAAACGGCTTCCGGCAGCCACAGCTCCACCGTGGTCCCCTCCCCCGGGCTGCTCCGGATGCTCAACGCCCCGCCCGACTGATCGGCGAAGCCTTTGGCCATCGGCAGACCGAGGCCGGTTCCGACGCCGACGTCCTTGGTGGTGAAGAACGGCTGGCCGGCGCGCGCCAATGTGGCGGCGTCCATACCGGCGCCGGTATCGGTCACGGTGAAACGGACATAGCGTCCCGGCGCCAGGCCGGCCGCATGCGGCGCATCGGCCGCGGGGACGAACTCCGTCCCGGCGGCGAGGGTCAGCCGCCCGCCCTCGGGCATCGCATCGCGCGCGTTGGTGGCAAGGTTGACCAACGCCGTTTCAAGCTGCCCCTTGTCGGCCAGGACCGGCGGAAGCCCGGCCTGCACCCTGACATCAATCCGGATGCCGGCGCCCAGCGTGTGGGCGAAGATTTCCCTCAGCCCATACAGCAGGGCATCGGCATCCAGCGGTTCGGCGCGCAGGTCGCCGCGGCGGCCGAACGCCAGCAGCCGCCGGGTCACCGAACTGCCGCGCCCCGCCGCCTCCATCGCGATCCGCGCCAGCCGCCGCACGGCGTTCTCGTCGCCCGGCCGGCGTTCGATCAGGGACGCTGCGCCGCCGACAGCCTGTAGCACGTTGTTGAAGTCGTGCGCGATGCCGCCGGCAAGCTGGCCGAGCGCCTGCATGCGTTCGGCCTGGGCGGCGCGCGCCTGGGCGGTTTCGCGGGCGGCGATCTCCTTGCGGACGCGCGCCTCGAGCGTGTCGGTCAGGGTGCGCAGCACGGCCTCGTTCTCGCGCAAGGTCCGCTCGCGCTCGGCCAGGGCGGCGGCCATGCGATCGAAGGCGATGCCGAGCTGGCCGAATTCGCCCGAGTCCTCGGCCAGTCCGGTGCGGGCGGCGAGGTCGCCGGTGCGCCAGCGCGCCGCCGCGGCCAGCAGCCGCTTGACCGGGCGGCCGAGCAGCCGCCCGCCAAGCAGGTACGTCGTCGCCAGCGAGAGCGCCAGGCCGGCAAAGATCAGCATCGACCCGATCAGGTTCGCCTGGGTCACCTCCGCGAAGCTTAGGTCCCGGTCCAGGCCGATGCCGACGAACAGGCCCTTCGGTTCCGCGCCGGGCGGCGAATAGGCTTTCATGTCCGGGCGCCCATCCAGGCTCATGACCGAAGCGATGGCGACCTTGTCGCCTTCGAGGAGAAAGTGATTCTGCGCCGGCATGGGCTGGCCGACGAAACGCGCTGATTCGGGATACCGCGCGAGCATGATCCCGTTGCGGTCACTGATCAGCGCGGTGGCCCCCTCCGGCAGCGGAAGGCGATGGAGCTGCTTATCCAGCCAGCCGAGATCGAGCGCAACCAAGACCACGCCCGCGATCTTTCCTTTGTCGTCCCGGAATGGCTTGGCCATATGGATCGCCGGCCGCCCGGAGATCAGGCCGACGGTGTATCCGGAGACGATGAAGCCGCCGGTCCCCAGGGCGCGGGTGAAAAAATCGCGTCCGGACACGTCCATAGCCGGGTCTACGGGATAGGGCGCGCAGCGGATATGCCCGTCCAGGCCGGTGACGGCGGCGCTCGAATAGCGCGCCTGCTGTTTCAGCAGGTTGGCCAGCATGCGCCGGCACTGCTCGGGATCGTTGTCCTGCACGGCGGGAACGCTGGCGATCACGTTCAGCACCTGCTCGGCGCCTTCGATGATGCGCTGCTGTTCGGAGGCGACAAGACGCACCAGGCGCAGGGCCTCGTCCTGCACAAGCTGTTGCCGGATGTGGCGCGCCTGAAACTCGGTGTAGGCCTGGAAGGCCAACGCCGGCACCATCGCGACCAGCACGATAAGAAACAGTTTTGTCTGGAGGCGCCGCAATTGTTCCACCTTCGCAGCAGATAACTGAGAGCATTGTCGTTTTCGGGGACTATTTCAAGCGAAGTTTGATTCGCCTGGTTGCCGTTGGCTTTGGCAAAGATAGAGTGTGCAAGAGGTTTTTCTCGAACCGGGCCGCGTCCGCCGGGGCGACCTGCGCGGCTGCCCCCAAGCTTGCGGCATCGCCGCGGGAGCGTTCGCTACGATACGAAAATATGGTATCGTACCCGTTACGATGACGGCGAAAAACCGTCAGGCCGCGTCCCGGGCCGGACGCGTCTCCGGCATCGTCACCAGCACCGCGGCAAAAGCCGCCATCCCGATGCCGGCCAGGGTGAAGAACGCCGCCTGCATGCCGGCGGTGTCGGCGATGCCGCCCGACATCGTCGTGCTGATCGCAGCGCCGCCATAGGCCGCGAGGCCCAGGATGCCCATGCACAGGTTGAAATGCGCCGTGCCCAGCGTCAGGTCGGAGGCCACCAGGGGCAGCAGCACCCCGAACACCGCCGCGCTGATGCCGCTGACCGCCTGCCCGGCGACCAACGGCCAGGCCCCGGGCAGCACCGCCAGCAGCACGCCCCGCAACGGCAGCGCGCCCCAGCCCAGCAGCAGCAGCCGCTTGCGTCCGAACCGCTCGGCGGCGCGCCCGACCCGGGGGGACAGCAGCGCGACGACAAGCTGCGGCACGACGATGCAGGCGGCGATGATCAGGTTGGCGAAACTGCCCGCCCGCATCGTCACCGCCGCCCCGGCCAGCGGCAGCATCGCGGCGTTGGACAGGTGGAACAGCATGACGCAGGCGCCGAAGATCAGCAGCCGGCGATCGCCGAGCAGCCGCTTCAGGCCGGAGATGCCCATGCCGCCGCCGGTGGTCTGGCCGCGCGCATGGCCGCCGGCGCCAACCGACCAGAGCGAGATCAGCGCAGGCACGCACAGCGCGGCGGTCAGCAGGAACACGAAGCGGGAGGAAAAATACGCGCCGGTCGCGCCCATCACCGCCGCGGCCATGCCGTTGCCAATCGACGCATAACGGGCGTTCCGCCCCAGCCGCTCGCCCAGTCCGGCGTGGCCGACCAGATGCAGGCTGATCGCGGCGATCGCGGGAGTCAGGATGCAACTGGCGAACCCGTGCAGCATCTGCGCCACCAGCACCGGCAGCCGGTTCGGCAATGTCGCCAGCAGCAGGGCGGCGATGATCACCGCGATCAGCGCGCCGGACGCGACACCGCGCTTGTTGCGGACCGCATCCACCAGCGCGCCGGCCGGAAGCTGGCTGATCAGCGAGGTCACGGTGCCCAGCGTCAGGGCAAAGCCGATCTCCACCTGGGTCCATTTGTGGGAGGTGAGGTAGACGGCGACGAAGGGGCCGAATCCGGTCTGCACGTCGGCGATGAAGAAATTCACCAGGTCCAGGGCGCGGCCGCCCGTCGGCCATGACGGCAGCAGGCGCCGCATCCCGGTTAATGCGCCTGTGCCGGTGACGGCGTTTGCGGCGCGGCCCCGGACGGCGTGACGACCGGCGCCGCGTTGCCGCTGTTGCTGAATTCCGGGGCCGCCTTGATCTGGTCGGGCGTCATCTCCAGCGTGACCTGATGCTGGCTGCTGCCGGGGTTGAAGCGCAGCGCGCTCCAGTGCACCGCGACCTTGCGGGTTCCGACGCCCAGGAAGCCGCCGAAATCGATGACCGCCGCCTGCGGCCGGCCGTTCACGTCCACCAGCACATCCACCAGGCGGCCGATGTCCTTGCCGTCCGGGCCGCTGACGCTGCGGCCGAGGATCGCCTCGGCCTCTTCGGGCTGGACCGTCTGGACGGAACTCTTCGGCGGTGGCGGATCGTCCGCGCGGGCGGCGGGACATATCGCAATCGCGGCGCACGCCGCGATCAGGATCATTCGTTGCATTACCGCCTCCGTCGGGCCGGATACGTCGGCAGCGCGGTGGCCGGTATCAAGCTGAAGGCGTGTTCACATCCTGTTGGGGAGCGCAACCGTTTTCGTTTCTCTCACAACTTTAAACGACGCCAGAACGATACCGCCGCCGATCATTGCGATACCGACGGCGTGATAGAGCTGGAAACGCTCATGCAGGAACAGCACCGCCAGCACGCTGCCGAACAGCGGCATCAAATGCATCGACTGCCCCGCCGCGCCCGCGCCTATGAGTTCCACGCCGCGGTTGAAAAACAGATAGGCGACGAAGGACGGCAGGACGGCCGTGTAAGCGATGCCAATCCAGGACGCCGCGCCGCCCTGGATCGAGGCCCCGGAGGCGATCTCCCACAGCATGAACGGCAGGATCATGCAGGAGCCGATCCCCATCGCCGCGACCAGGAAACTCAGCGGATGCACCGGGGGGCGCCGGCGCAGCATCACGCAGTAGAAGGCGTAGATCGCAAGCGCAGCCAGCACCCAGAGGTCGCCATGGTTGAGCCGCAGATGCCACAGCACCTCTGGCGAGCCGCGTCCGGCGATCACCGCCACGCCCGCCAGGGACAGCATGACGCCGGCGGCCTGGCGCGGCGACGGCGTCTCCCGGAACAGCGCGAAGGCCCACAGGACGATGATCAGCGGCGTGGCGGATTGCAGCAGCAGCACATTCAATGCCGTCGTGCCGGTCAGGCCAAGATAGGCCATCGTGTTGTAGCAGGCGATGCCGGTGGCCGAGAGCAGCAGCATCATCCTCCAGTGCCGCAGCATCACCGGCGCATCGGCCCGCAGCCGCGGCCAGGCGAAGCCGATGGCGATCAGGAAGGCGCCCGTCCAGCGGCACCAGGACAGCGTCACCGGCGGCACCTGCCCGACGAGGCCGCGCCCGAGCACGATATTGCCGGCCCAGAACAGGTTGGCCGCAACCAGAAGGCCCCAGGCGGAGTGCCAGAATGATCGCATGCGGTGCTTTGGACGTCCCGGAGTGTTCGCAGCCGCTTTCCACGCGGGCACGTTGGCGTATCATAGGGCCAATTCGCGGCCCGGGTAGCCGCGCGAGTCCGGGATTGCCTGATTGTCATGCGGCAGATCGCATTGAGCAGCGAAACCGATTGGGACGGCTGGCGGCAGGCGGCGCGCCGGCTGGTCCTGGCCGGGATCGAGCCGGCGGAGCTGTCCTGGGCGGTTGGCGCCGAGCCCGATCCTCTGCCTGAAGCATCCGGCACGTTCAACGTGTCGCGGGCGCTGGTGTCGCTGGCCTCGGTGGCCTTCCAGGCGCGGGAGCCGGAGCGGTTCGGCCTGCTCTACACCCTGGTCTGGCGCTCCCATGCCGGCGAGAAGCTGCTGGAGGATGCGGACGATCCCGACCTTCATTTGGCCCGCCGCATGGCTCTGGCGGTGCGGGCCGACGCGCACCGGATGCGGACCAACCTGCGGTTCCTGCCGGTGGATGACGGTGCGCGCTTCCTGGGCTGGTACGCCCCGGCGCATTTCGTGCTGGAGGCGAACGCGCAGTTGATCGCCCGCCGGTTCCCGGACCTGGCGTTCTCGATCGTCACCCCGGACGGGGCCGCGCATTGGGACGGTTCGGCGCTGCTGTTCGGCTCGGGCCTGCGCCATGCGGAGGACGATGAGGCGCTTGCAGCCTGGTGGGACCGCCATGGCGCGGCGTTGCTGGGGCAGGCGGCGGCGGGGACGTCCGTGCCGGAAGCCGAGGACCTGGATGAAATCCCCAGGCCGCCGGACCAGCCCGCCCTCGGTCCGGTGGTGCTGCGGGCTGGGTCCGATCCGGCGCTGATTCGGGCCGCGAAGGATGCGGCTGCGTGCCAGCGCTGCCCGCTGTTCGGTCCGGCGACGCAGATGGTGTTTGGCGAGGGCCCCGCCGACAGCGCGGTGATGTTCGTCGGCGAGCAGCCGGGCGACCAGGAGGACGTCATCGGCCGTCCCTTCGTCGGACCCGCCGGCCAGATGATGGATCGCGCCATGGAGGAAGCCGGCATCGACCGCAGGACCGTCTACGTCACCAATTCGGTCAAGCATTTCAAGTTCATCCAGCGTGGCCGGCGGCGGATCCACCAGACTCCGGAGGTGCCGGAGATCCAGGCCTGCGGCGGCTGGCTGGATATCGAGCGGGACCGCGTGCAGCCGCGTCTGCTGGTGCTGATGGGCGGTACCGCGGCCCGGGCGGTGGCGGGCCGTGCGGTGACGATCAGCCGGGAGCGTGGGCGGCCGTTCGAGTTGCCGGACGGGCAGACGGCGTTCGTGACGGTGCATCCGTCCTATCTGCTGCGCCTGCCTGACGCGGGATCCAAGGCGCGTGAGTATGCGGCGTTCGTGCGGGATTTGCAGGCGGTGCGGGCTATCTTGGACGCGGGGTAACAGCACCGGCGGCTACCGCGCCGATGTGTCAAACTCGATTTCAGCCCGGCGGGCGATAGCCGAAGCCGGTGAAGATGCGCAACGCCTCCGCGCCGCGCAAAAACGCCAGCGCCTCTGTCGCCCCGGGGCTACGCGGCGCGCGCGCCAGGGCCACGGGATAGACGATCGGCGCATGCGAGTCGGCCGGGAAGGTGCCGACAAGCACGGCGTGCTCATCGCCGTGCAGATCGGTCTTGAAGCACACGGCGGCCCGCGCCTCCCCACGGTCAACCAGAACGACGGCCGCCGGCGCACTTTCGGCGATCGCGACATGCGGCTGCACCGCGTCCCAGAAGCCGAGCGCCTGGAGGCTCTGCCGGGCGTATTTCCCGGCCGGGTCGTGCTCGGGATCGCACATCGCCAGCCGCCCGCCGTTCAGCAGCGCGTCCAGCGCGAACGTCCGGGTGATCGTCCCGACCGCCTCGGCGCCGGCCGCGCCCGCCAGCACAAGATCGTTGGCGAGAAGCTCCGCGCGCGTGTCCGGCTGCACCAAAGCCTGGCGGACCGCTGCATCCATCCAATCGGGATCGGCCGTCAGCAGGATATCGGCCGGAGCGCCACCGGCAAGTTGGCGGATCAATACGGGCGTCGGTCCATACACTGCAACGGCATTGCCCCCGGTTTCGCGATACGCGGCAAGCACGCGTTCCAGCGCGGGGCGGAACGTCATTGCGGCATAGATCTGCACAGGAGCGGGCTGCGCGCCCGCCGGGCCCGCCGGGCCCGCCAGCACGAGCGGCAGACAGTACAAAAGGCTTCGCCGGGAAAGCGCCATATGCGGACTCCGCTGTCGATATTGCTGCCCGGCTATAACGGTTCCGCTCCGGCCTTGGCAACGCCGGCCGCGGGTTTACCGTTTCAGGCTGACAATATACGCGACGACATCGTCGATCTCATCGCGCGTAAGATGCAGGTCCGGCATCCGGCCGTGCGGCGTTTGCAGGAAAACGCGCAACGCCATCGGCGTGGCCGATTTCATGTCGGCGATGGCGGCGAATGTCGGCGCACCCGTGCTGGTGCCGCGCTGCTGCTGCTGATCCACGACGTGACAGGTATCGCACCAGCGCCGCGCCAGCGCGCGGCCGGCCGCGGGATCGCCGTCATCCTGGCCGAGCGCCCGGTGTGACGGAATGCCGATCAGGATCGCGGCGAGAATCAGAGCGGATGGCAGTCCTTTCGCGAACAAGATCTCGACGCGATGCCCGGATGGGGCGGTGCCAATCATGGGCGTGGCTCCCGCGGCGGAAGCCGGCAGCAGCCGTCCGCCGCTGTGAGGGTTCTCAGGCGGACGCCTTGACTTCGATCTTCTTTGGCGCGGCTTGCGCGGTCTTGGGCACGATTACCGTCAGGACGCCGTTGGCGAACCTGGCATCGATCCTTTCGCCGTCGGCCCCTTCCGGCAGCAGGAAGGAACGCTGGAATTCGCCATAGGCGCGCTCGGACAGATGGACTCCCTTGTCCTTCTCTTCGCGTTCCTGAAGCTTTTCGCCCTTGATGACCAGGGTGTTGCCCGAGAGCGAAACCTGCACGTCCTTTTCGGTCAGTCCCGGCAATTCGGCGGTGAATGTGAATGACGCATCGTCTTCGGTGATATCGACCGCCGGATTGGGAATCCGGAAGCCGGGTTCGGTCCGGAGGGAGGCAATTGGCGGGATGCCGAAGCCGGTCGTGAAGCGATCGACAAAACGATCCATCTCCGTTCTGAATATCTGAAGGATGTCCGGGATGGTGGAAGCAAGCGGAGTGGCTTGCTTGATGGGAACAGGAGCCGTCGCCATGGAAAGTCTCCTTTGTTCGCTATTGACAGGCAGAATAAGTTGCATCCCGCGGGCGCCCGCACCGTTGATGCAGGTCAACCTCCCCCGTCACGAAGCGATGATCAGCGGTTCGATGTGAGGCCACAGAGCGCCGATCGGCGTCTTGACCAGATCTTTCGAGATCGTTCCGATGATCCGGGCGTCAGCGGAACTGTCCAGGGCGGCACGAAGCGGCTCCAGGGTGTGCGGCGGCGCAACCAGCACGAGCGCGTCAAATGCATCCTCGGCCGCCGCCGCGTTGATCCGCAGCGCGACGAACTGCGCGAATTTCACCGTCTCAAGCTCCTTGAGGTCGTGCCGCGGCGCCAACCCGTGATGCGCCGTTGACCCCGTATGCACCGAAGCCCCCGGCCGATCGGCGCCGAGGTCGGATGACTGCTTGTGCAAGGCTGTCGAATCGAACGCGGTTTCGGCATGCACTTTGCCATGGCCCGCCGCGCGAATGAAGCGGGCGTGCTCCGCGTCGGCGACAACAATAAGGAGTCTCGAATGCTTTGGCATTTGGCAATCCTCCCAAGTAAAAGCCCGAAATCAGGGGCGCGTCATCGCGACGCGCGGCATCGCCGCCGCGGCCAGCCCGGTCTCGCCGGGCAACGCCGATGCGGTTTGCCGCGAAACCACCAGCCCGGCGGCAATCTGTTTCAGATCAGCCGCGGAAAACGTTTCCTTCGCCAGCAATGTCTTCGCGGTCTCGTCCAGCAACGTCCGATTGCTCGACAGAATCGCCATCGCGCGGTTGTACGCGTCCTCGATCAACGTCCGCACCGCGGCATCGATCTCTCCGGCGGTCGTCTCGCCATAGCGCCGCGGCTGCCAGTCATGATGATTCGGCATGTCGAGCAGCGGCGCGGTTTCCGGCTCATACGAAACCTGCCCCAGCTTCGCGTCCATGCCGAAACGAGCGACCATGCTGCGGGCGATGTCCGTCGCCTTCGCCAGATCGTCGCCGGCGCCGGTGGAGACTTCCTCGAAGGTCAGCCTCTCCGCCGCGCGCCCGCCCAGCAGCACTGTCATGCGGTTGAGCAGCTCGGCGCGGTCCATCAGGAAACGATCCTCCAGCGGCCGCTGCATCGTGTATCCCAGCGCCGCGATGCCGCGCGGAATGATCGAGACTTTCTGCACCGGATCGACGCCCGGCAACGCCATCGCCACCAGCGCATGGCCCATCTCATGATGCGCCACCACATCGCGTTCGTGCGGACTGAGGATGCGGTTGCGCTTCTCCAGACCAGCAACGATCCGCTCGATCGCGCGGGTAAAATCCTCTAATGTAACGTCTTCGCCCGCCCTTCTCGTCGCCAGCAGCGCCGCCTCGTTCACCAAATTTGCCAGATCGGCTCCGGAAAATCCGGGCGTGAGCGCGGCGATCGAATCGGTTGAAACCATCGGCGCGAGCCGGATGCGCTTCAGATGCACGGCAAGGATTTCCGCGCGTCCCCGGCGGTCCGGACGATCGACCAGAACCTGGCGGTCGAAGCGGCCGGCGCGCAGCAGGGCGGGATCGAGGATTTCCGGCCGGTTGGTCGCGGCCAGCAGAACCACGCCGCGAGACGGATCGAAGCCGTCCAGTTCGCTCAACAACTGGTTGAGGGTCTGTTCTTTCTCGTCATGACCGCCGCCGCCGGGCAGCATGGCGCCGCGCGCCCGGCCCAGCGCGTCGAGCTCGTCGATGAAGACGATCGCCGGGGCGCTCTCGCGCGCCTGCTCGAACAGGTCGCGCACCCGGGCGGCGCCGACGCCAACAAACATCTCGACGAATTCCGACCCGGAGATCGAGAAGAACGGCACCCCCGCCTCCCCGGCGACGGCGCGCGCCAGCAGCGTCTTGCCGGTGCCGGGCGGGCCGACCAGCAGGACCCCCTTCGGCATGCGGGCGCCGAGGCGGCTGTGACCGGCGGGATCCTTCAGGAAATCGACGACCTCCTCCAGTTCGCCCTTGGCCTCATCGACCCCGGCGACGTCGGCGAAGGTGACCTTGGTGTCGGTCTCCAGATAGATTTTCGCCTTGCTCTTGCCGACGGCCATCATGCCGCCGAGGCCCTGCCCGGTCATCGGACGGATCATGTACATCCAGATCAGCAGGAACCCGATCGTCGGCAGCATCCAGCCCAGCAGAGATTCCACCGCCCCTGCCGAAACCTCCCCGGAAAACGCCACATTCGCCTTGGCCAGCCGATCGGCCAGGTCGGTCGGGACGCGGTAGGTGGAGAAGTATTGCGGCTCGTTCGACCGGGCTTCCTTCAAGGTGCCGGTGATCCGGTCCTGACCCACCACAAGGTCGCTGACCTGGCCCTCATCCACCAGGCGCTGGAATTCGCTGTATGGAATGGTTTTGGACACCTTCGGGATCATGGCGACGGTCTGGATCGCCATGATCCCGATCAGCGCGACGATGATGAACCAGAAGTTGATGTGGTGTTCGCGCTTGATCTGCATTGTCGGCTCCGGCCGAAGGCCGGGCGAACGGCGCCTGTCCGCCCGCCTCGCCCCGGTTCAGATCGCTTCGGCTATCGCATCCGGCGTGCGCGCCAGCGCCCGCACCAAATCGGCCCGGCTGACAATGCCCACCAGCTTGCCGTCGCGCAGCACCGGCAGCCGCTTGATGTGATGCCGCACCAGCAGGTCCGCCAACTCCGGCACGCCGGTATCCGGCGCGGCGGTGATCACCGGCGTAACCATCAGATGGCGCGCGGGGGCGTTCTCGGCGCTGATGCATTCCAGGAAAGAAGGCGCCAGATCGGTGCCCTCGGCCAGCAGGTTCAGCCACCAGGAGCGTTTCGTCGCGCTCTCCCGGCCAACCGGGCGCAGCAGATCGTCTTCGCTGATCATGCCGAGAACCTGGCCCTGCGCGTCGCATACCGGGGCGGCGCTGATGCCGTTGTCGCAGAGCACCCGTGCCACCTCAGCCACGGACGCTTCGGGCCTTACGGTCTTGACGTTGGTTGTCATGATGTCAGCAGCGGTGATCGACATCGGAGTCCTCCTCGCCGTGTTATTGTTTTTGCATACACCAGTCAGCCTGGCAGAGCATTGATCGGCGGCAATTGTTGCGTCTGTCGTGCTGACGGGTCGATATTATACCAACGGCGGGAAAGTCCAAGGACCTGCGGCGGCGCGGCCGGGCACCCCGAGGCCGCCGAACCGGCTGGCGGCCCTGGCCGGCTTGTTTTTTTGCAAAAATGTGGGGTCAGGTTTGCAGGCGCCGCGCCCTTCGGTCGTGGCCCGTCATTCTCTCATCGTCATGGCCCTTGTCCGGGCCATGACGTTAAAGGATAATGCCCGCCCCCTTAATCAGGGCGGCGGCACCGGACTGTAGTAAACCCCGTTTGCCCCGTAAGACGGCGCAAGCCAAACGCCGCCGCATTCATAAGCGTGGGGAAGAACGCGGTAGATGCAGCCGGCCGGCAATGTCGCATAGGCTGCCGGCGCCGCGGCGGCGCTCGCCGCGGCGGCACCGACCGCCGCACCGACGGCCACGCCCGCGACAGCGCCCGCCGCCGCCGCGCAGCCGTAGCAACCCGATCCGGAGTAGTACGGCACCGCCACCGGCGGATGATAAGCGGAATACCCGCCGTAGTATGACCCGGGCGGGTGATAGGTGCTGCCGCCATAGGCGTAGTTATGCACGGCGCCCTGGCCGTAAGCGCCGTAGGTGCTGCCGCCATAGGCGTTGGTGTGCTCGGTCCCGCCGCCCCAGGCATGCGCGGTGCTGCCGCCATACGCATTGGTGTGCTCGGTGCCCTCACCATAGGCATGGCTGGTGCTGCCGCCCCAGGCGTTGGTGTGGCTCGTTTGCCCCCAGCTATGCTCCGTGCTGCCGCCCCACCGGTTGGCGGAGGCCCAGGCGCCCGCCGGGTCGTTCCAGAGCGTGCTGACAAGCAGTGCTCCAGCCATCGCGACGATCGGTTTCATGACATGCATCCTCATGACGGTGACTTACCCGCTGCCGCGGCCTTGGGAGTCTTGACGTTCCCCAGCGGTTTCAGGCCGCGCGGCCCGGCGCCGTTGCCCGGACGATCGAACTTCATGGGATTGGCGCTCTTGGCCTTCTCCGAGGCGAACGCCTCCGCCGGGATCACGCCGTCGATCTGCCAGTCCGACAGGTCCAGTTGGTGGCGCAAATTCGTCGGGTCGTCGCGGTAGATCGCGCGCACCCGTCGCGGCAGCTTGTCCTCGGCGCCAATCCAGATTTGCAGGAAGACGTCGCGGTTGGCCCAGGCGACCATTTCGGTCTTGACGCCCCCGACGGTGCCCGACGGGCCGATATAGAACGCCAGGATCGCCCCGTCCGTCAGGGCGGCATACGGATCGGCCACGAGCAGGTCGGTGAACGGATAATAGATGTCGGCTTTCTGGAAAGCCTCCTTCAGCGCGCCTTCGATCGTCGGCGGCGCGTCGGCGACGGCGACCAGGTTTTCGGCCGGGGCGAAGGCGGTTATCGTCTTGCCGTCGTAATAGAACTCCGAAGCCGGTCCGTCGCCCGGGATAATCACCCTCAGCTTGTCCGGCCGCTGCTCCGTGACATCATATCGCACCGTGTAAAGGATGGGCGGCCCGAGCTGGCTCGGATACTCGTAGCTGACGACGGCGGTGAAGCTTAATGATTTGGCCGCGGCCAGGCGCTCGCTGGCGGCCTTGAGCAGCTCCAGCGCCCGAGGCTCCAGCACCATTTTGACGGGCGCGGGCTTCGCGGCCTTGGCCGCGGGCGGCTTGGCCGGCGTTGCGTCCTGCGCATGCGCGACCGGAGCCGCGGCTAACGCTGCTATTGCGCAAACCGCGGCGAACTTGCGAACGCGCGCGGTTGCACCAGGCTTTCCTCTCCGCATCAAATCAACCTTTGTCTTGTTGTGAGTCCGGGACTCGGGTGCAGGCAACCTGTTTGCTTATATCATTATTAATGACCGGCTGAAGCGCAAAGACAGCATCGCCGTGGCGCTCTTCCCGGCGTTCCGGGCCGTTCGCGGCGCCCATGCCCTGATATTGTCACCAAAATTTTTGCCGGGCGCCAAATGAAGGCGCCGGCCGCCTATAGCGTGCCCTCGGCCCGCAGCGCCGCCACGGCTTGCGCGTTCAGCCCCAGCCACTCGCCCAGCACCGCATCCGTATGTTCCCCGAGCAGCGGGGACGGCGTCAGCGCGGGCGGCCTGCCGTCGATTCGCACCGGCCAGCCTGGCATCTTGAACGGCGCATGCACCTTGTGCCGCATCACCTGCATGATGCCGCGGTCCTCGAAGCTCGGGTCGTTATGAAGCTCCATCGTGTCGAGCACCGCGCCGGCCGGGATGCCGGCATCGCCTACGACGCGCATCGCCTCGTGCTTGGTGTGCCGGCGGGTCCAGGCGGCGATGATTTCGTCCACCTCCTGCTCGCGCTCCAGCCGGGCGTTCGGAGTCGCATAGCGGGCGTCCGCGGCGAGATCCTCCCGCCCGATCAGCTTCAGCAGCCGGACCCAGTGATCGGGGTTGGCGCGGCTGGTCATGATGTAGACGTAGTCGTTGGGTCCGCCGGGGGCGCAGGGATACAGCCCCATCGGCGCATTGCGAACGCCGGGCAGCTTGCTGCCGCCGCGTTCGGCTGCCCGGCCGGTGCGGCCCTGGGTCGCGAAGTTGATCCGCATGTAGTGCAGGATCGCGTCCTGCATCGCCACCTGGAGCCGGCAGCCCTGCCCGGTCTCCCGCCGCTTGTACAGCGCGCCCAGGATGGTGATCGCCATCGTCATCCCGGTGCCGGTATCGCCAAGCGAGATCCCCGGCCGAGTCGGCGGGCCGTGCGGATCGCCGGTCACGCTGAACGTCCCGCCGCAGGCCTGCGCGATCATGTCGAAGGCGAGGTTCTTCTCGTACGGGCTGCCTTCGCCGAAGCCTTTGATCTGCGCGTAGATGATGCCGGGGTTCAGCACGCGCACGGCTTCGTAGCCGAGGCCGAGCCGCTCGATCGCGCCGGGTGCGAAGTTCTCGACGCAGACATCGGCCTGGCGCAGCAGGTCCTTGACCAGCGCCAGCCCGGCAGGGGCTTTCAGGTCCAGCGCGACCGAACGCTTGTTGGCGTTGAACATATGGAAATAGTACGGATCGTCGTCCGGATGCCCCGGACGCAACCGCCGGCCGGGATCGCCCAGCTTCGGGTTTTCGATCTTCACCACGTCGGCGCCGAGCCAGGCCAGCGCTTCGGTGCAGGACGGCCCGGCCTCGAACTGGGTCAGATCGACGATCTTCACGCCGGACAGGAAGTGGACGCTGGCGGCGGGACCGGTCATGGCGCCTCCTTGGACGAAGAGTCCGTTGTTTTGATTGCTGTTTCCTGGAACGCTGCCACAGGGACTGGCTATGGGCCAGTGCGGGCGGGCTTTCGCCCATCGTGGGCGGGTAGCGCCCCGCGTGCCATGGCCGAGCTTGTCCCCATGGGCGTCAACTCAACAGACCCGGCGGTGAAAAGAGCAGAACACCCTGGATGGAAGTTTGTACACCGTGATAAGTTATACCGGTAACCGGTTATCTTTTCTCCGAATTGCCGCCCGAGAAAAAATTGTGCGACGCAGCATTTTCCGCTTGAACCGTCAGGGGCGTCCGCCTATGTTCCTTTTTGTGCAGTGCAGCAATCGGGCTGGCTGAGACTTCCAAAGCAAGGTGCGGTGCCGAAAGCGGGCCGATGCCTCTGACAGGAGAAAGACCATGAACGACAAGCATATCCGTGATTTGACCGCGTTCGGTTCGGCCAACCTCGAAGCCGTCACCGCTTCCGGCAAGATTTGGGCCGCCGGCGTGACCGACCTGACCAATCAGGTCGCCGGCACGGCCAGGTCCACGTTTGAGGACTCAGTCGCCACCTTCCGGGCGCTCACCGGCGTGAAGTCGGTCAAGGAAGCGATCGATATCCAGGGTTCCTACGGCAAGGCCGCTTTCGCCAATGCGGTGGCGGTGTCCAAGAGCCTGACCGAAGCGTCGATCAAGCTGACCGAGCAGGCGATGGCGCCGCTGACCGCCCGTCTGGCCGTTGCGGTCGACACCCTCGCCAAGGCCGCCTGATCCGCCATTCATGCGAACCGGGGGCCGCGGTGACGCCTCCCCCGCTCCTTGTGGCCCGGTTCGTATGACGGGAGCGCCCGGACCATTCGGTCCGGGCGCTTTCGGTTTCGGCGCTGCGCGAGATGGTTACAGGGCCGTCGCAACCCCGTCGATCTGGCAGCCATGCCAGTCATCCGGCTCCGGCGCCCGCGGCGCGGACCGTTGCGCCAGCAGCATCTGTGCCATCATTGCCCGGCCGGCGGTGTAAGCCGCCTCCATGCTGCTGAAGCCGGTGGCCGAGACGTGCACGGGTTCGGCCATTTCCGCCTTGAAAATCTCCCATCGGAACGGGGTCGCGCCCCGCCAGACGCGGCGCACGACCACGGTCGTGCTGATGGCGTCCCTGGAAAGCCGCCGCGGGAAGGTCCTTTCTTGCGACATCGCCTGCATGGTTAGTGCCCTTGGTCAGGTGGTGGTTTCGATCAGCCGGTATAGTGTTATTGTAGCATTAAGTAGATTTTAGGAATAAAATTGTCCGTGACGGCCGCGCCACGCAGCCGCGAGCCGCCGGCCGATGGGCGCCGGAGCGGTGTTTGCTTGCCTGGACTCGCGAAGTTCTGACATCGTTCGCCGGACACTCGGAGGTTCGGCGTGACAGTCTCACGGAGAAACCTGCTCGCCGGCGCGGCCGGTTCGGCCCTGGCCCCCCGGCTCGCCGCGGCGCAGGGCGACAGGCCGATACGCGTCGGCGTGCTGGCGGACATGAACGGTCCGTACGCCGACTTTTCCGGCCAGGGCGCGGTGATTGCCGCGCGGCTCGCCGCCGAGGACTACGGCGGCGGCGCGCGGGTGGAAATCCTGTCGGCGGACCACCAGAACAAGCCCGACATCGCGGTTTCGATCGCGCGCGGCTGGATCGACACGCAGGGCGTCGATGCGGTGGTGGAGGGTTCGACCTCCGGCTCCGCCCTCGCGCTGCAGGCGCTGATGCGCGAGAAGGAGCGCATCCTGCTGATCGCCGTGGCCGGCAGTTCCGACATCACGGGCAAGTTCTGCTCGCCCTACGGCTTCAATTTCAATTGCGACACCTACGCGCTGGCGCATACCGCCGGACAGGCGCTGACCCGGAGCGGCGGCGACAGTTGGTTCTTCATCACCGTCGATTACGCCTTCGGCCACGCGCTGGAGCGCGACGCGACAAGGTTCGTGACCGAGAGCGGCGGCAAGGTGCTGGGCAGCGTCACCCATCCGCTGGGGACCGCGGATTTCTCCAGCTACCTGCTGGCGGCGCAGTCATCCGGCGCGAAGGTGATCGCCTTCTGCAACGCCGGCGCCGATGCGCAGAACGCCATCAAGCAGGCGGCCGAATTCGGGTTGGGCCGGGGCGGCCAGCGCCTGACCGCGTTGCTGCTCTTCGTCACCGACGTGCTGGCCATCGGCTTGCCGAGCGCGCAGGGCCTTGTCGTGTCCAACACCTTCTACTGGGACCTGAATGACGCGACCCGCGCCTGGACGAAGCGGTTCCGCGCGCAGAAGGATCGCGTGCCGAGCATGGACCAGGCCGGCGCCTATGCCGCCGTGCGCCACTACCTCCGCGCCGTGCAGGCGGGCGGGCGTGACGCCAAAGCCGCCGCCGCGGCGATGCGCGCCCTGCCGGTCAACGACATGTTCAACCGGGACGTGCGGGTGCGGGAGGATGGGCGCGTGCTGTCGAAAATGTATCTGATGGAGGTGAAGACTCCCGCGGCGTCGCGCTCGCCGGACGATGTCTACGCGATCCTTGCGGAGACGGCGGGCGAGCAGGCGTTCCGGCCGCTGGCGGAGAGCGAATGCCCGTTGGTGCGGAAGTAGGAGAAGCCATGGTTTTATTCGTGCGCTGCTGCGGGAGGGCGCCGTGAGCCGCGGCTCCTGGTTTGTCCTTGCCGGGGTCGTCATCGCGGTCATCGGCTTTGCGAAGACGATCGAGCCGGTAATCGAAGTCGGCGCTGCGCTGGTGATCGCAGGGTGGATAACCATCCCGAAGCCAAAAGGGTAATCGTCATGGCCCGGCTGAACCTTGTCCGGGCCACCTCGTTCAGCACGCGCAGCGGGTGGCCGGGACAAGCCGGGCCGAGACGTCGGAGGAGAACCCGCTTCCGCGGCCGATCACCCGGCCGCCGGCCCGAGTTCCGCCATCTGCGCCGCGATCCTCGCCTTCGCGGCGGGGATGTGATCGATCGCCCGCAGCATCAGATTGCGCACGGCCTGCCCGGCCGGGCCGGTCATCGTCCCCACCCGGGTCATGCGGTCGGTCAGCGCGACGACCTGCTCCGCCACCGGCCGCCGAGCCCTTTCATAGCCATCCAGCCAGGCATCCGGCTGCCGCCCGGCCAGCACCTCGGCCAGGCGCTCTCCCAGCGCGACGGCGTCCTGGATGCCGATATTCATGCCCTGCCCACCCGCCGGGCTGTGCACATGCGCCGCGTCGCCGGCAAGAAACGCCCGGCCGGAGCGATACTGCGCGGCAACGCCATGGTGGATGCGGAAGCGCGAGGACCAGATGATGTCGCGCACCCGCGCCGCCGCCGATAGTGGTCCGCGCTGGTCCAGCAGCGTCTGCACGTCCTGTAGGCCCGGTGTTTCCGGCGCATGGTCCGCCGTCGCGACGATGCGGAAACGATCCGCGGAAAACGGCACCACCAGTGCGACGCCCTCGCGGGCCAGCAAGCCCTGCATCTCGTCCGGCGGCAGCGGCCAGTCCATATGGACATCGGCCAGGACAAAGGACTGCGCATAGGTCCCGGGCGTGAAGCCGATGCCCGACGCCTCTCGCACCACGCTGTGATAGCCGTCCGCGCCGACGACATAGCGCGCCCGCACGGCGGTCTGCCCGCCCGCTTCGTCCCGCACGGTGACGCTGACCGAGTCGGCCTCCGGGGTCACCGCAACCGCCTCCTGCCCGCGCTCGATTCGGCCGCCCAGCGCCGCCAGCCGGGTGGTCAGGATCGCCTCGGTTTCGTTCTGCGGCAGCGCCAGGATGAACTTGTAGCGCGAGTCGATGCCGCTGAAATCGATGCGCAGCAGTGTCGTGTCGCGGTCGCGCAGGACGACCGCCGGAACCTTCAGCCCGGCCGCCACCATCGTCTCCGCAACCCCGAGCTTTTCCAGCACTTGCAACGTCCTGGCGTGCACTGCCGCGGCGCGGGAGGTGGTCTCCGGCGCCGTGAGGCGGTCGACCAGCACGAACGGGACGCCGTGTCCCGCCAAGGTGACCGCGGCGGCCAGACCCGCCGGACCGGCGCCGACGATCAGGACCTGCGTTTCGGATGGCAACGACATGGGCAATCCTCCCTTCCCCGCGTGCGGCGTTAACGCCATGTTCAGTATCGTGCTCCGCCTCAATCGCCTCATCTTGACCGATTTCCGCAACTACACGGCGCTGATCTGGCGTCCGGCGTCGCGCATCAGCGTGTTGTACGGCCCGAACGGCAGCGGCAAGACCAACCTGCTGGAGGCGCTGTCGCTGCTGATGCCGGGCCGCGGCCTGCGCGCCGCCCGCTCGGGCGACCTGCCGCGCCAGGGCGGTTCCGGCGCCTGGGCGGTGGCCGGCCGGTTCCGCACCGCGGAGGGCGAGACCGACATCGGCACCGGCTCTCGCCCGGACGGCCGCGCCGATGGGCGGGTGTTCCGGCTGGACGGGGCGGCGCCGCGGAGCCAGGCGGACATCGCCCGGCTGGTCACCGCGGTCTGGCTGACGCCGCAGATGGATCGGCTGTTCATGGAGGGGCTGTCCGGCCGCCGCCGCTTCCTCGACCGCCTGGTCTGGGCGCTGGAGCCGGGCCATGCGCGCGAGATGGCGGCGCACGACACTGCCGTGGGCAGCCGCAACCGGCTGCTGGCGGAGGGGCGCCAGGACCGCTCCTGGCTGGCGGGACTGGAGGATGCCATCGCCCGCCACGCCGTCGCCGCCTCGGCCGCGCGGCTGGCGCTGGTGACACGGCTGAACGCGCAGGCCGAGGCGGGCGGCATCGGCCTGTTCCCGCCGGCCCGCATCGGCCTTGGCTGCCCGATCGCCGAGAAGCTGCAAACCGAGCCGGCGCTGGCGGTGGAGGATTGGCTGCGCGCGGGGCTGGAGGCGAACCGGCCGCGCGACGCGGCGGCGGGCAGCACCGCGCTGGGTGCGCACCGGACGGACATGAGGCTCACCGACGTCGACTCCGGCACCCCCGCCGCTCTCGCCAGCACCGGACAGCAGAAGGCGCTTCTTATCGGCGTGATCCTGGCGCATGCCGGCCTGATCGCCGCGGCGCGGGGCTTCGGGCCGTTGCTTTTGCTCGATGAGCCGGCGGTTCATCTGGACTTGCAACGCCGCGCCGCGCTATGGGACGCGCTGGATCGCCTGAAGGTGCAGACCTTCGTCACCGGCACCGACGCCGACGTCTTCCTGCCGCTGGCGGAGCGTGCCGAGGCCTTCGAAACCGCTGGCGGCCAATTGCACCCGGATGGCCGATTTCTTCGGCCCGAGGCGATCGTTGCCTCTGTATCGGGCGCTCCCTAGATGCTATATATCTAGAGTATTGATCCCGCCATCTTGGAGTCGTCCCCCGGCATGTCCGACAACGCCGCGCCGCCGCCTGAATCCGACCCGGAAGCCTATGACGCCGCTTCGATCTCGGTCCTCAAGGGACTCGACGCCGTGCGCCGCCGACCGGGGATGTATATCGGGGACACCGATGACGGGTCCGGGCTGCATCATATGGCGTTCGAGATCATCGACAACGCGGTGGACGAGGTCCAGGCCGGGTTTGCCAAGCGCGTCGAACTGACCCTGAACGGCGACGGCAGCGTCACCGTGCGCGACGACGGCCGCGGCATCCCGACCGACATCCATCCGGAGGAAGGCGTCTCCGCGGCCGAGGTCGTGCTGACCCGGCTGCATGCGGGCGGCAAATTCAACCAGAACTCCTACAAGGTGTCCGGCGGCCTGCACGGCGTCGGCGCCGCGGTGGTGAACGCGCTGTCCGAGTGGATGGAGGTGCGCATCTGGCGCCTCGGCCAGGAGCATCGCATGCGCTTTCAGCATGGCGAGCCGGATGGTCCGCTGGAGATCGTCGGTCCGTCCGAGGAACGCACCGGCACCGAGGTGACGTTCAAGGCCAGTCCGGGCACGTTCACCAAGACCGAGTTCGACTACACCCTGCTGGAGCGGCGGCTGCGCGAGCTGGCGTTTCTCAATTCCGGCATGACCGTGGTTTTGCGCGACGAGCGGCACACCCCGGCGGTGGAAAGCGTGATGCACTACGAGGGCGGCCTGGTGGCCTTCGTGGAATGGCTGGACCGGTCGAAAGTGCCGGTGTTCACCCCGCCGATCAGTTTGAAGACTCCGGCGGAGCAGGCGGGGATCAGGGTCGAGTTCGGCCTGTCCTGGAACGACAGCTTCCACGAGACGATGCTGTGCTTCACCAACAACATCCCGCAGCGCGACGGCGGCGCCCATCTGGCCGGATTCCGCGCGGCGATGACGCGGGTGGTGACGAAATACGCCCAGAGCATGGGCAAGAAGGATTCTTTGGAGTTGGTGGGCGAGGACATGCGCGAGGGCATGACCGCGGTGCTGTCGGTGAAAGTGCCGGATCCGAAATTCTCCTCGCAGACCAAGGACAAGCTGGTTTCGTCGGAGGTGATGCCGGTGGTGCAGGCGGCGGTGGCCGACGCGGTGTCGCACTGGTTCGAGACCCATCCGAAGGAAGCCAAGGGCATCATCCAGAAGGTGATGGACGCGGCGGCGGCGCGCGAGGCGGCGCGCAAGGCGCGGGAACTGACGCGGCGCAAGGGCGTGCTGGACGTCTCCACTCTGCCCGGCAAGCTGGCGGACTGCCAGGAACGCGACCCGGCCAAGTGCGAAATCTTCATCGTCGAGGGTGACAGCGCCGGCGGGTCCGCCAAGCAGGGACGCGACCGCAAGTTCCAGGCGATTTTGCCGCTGAAGGGCAAGATTTTGAATGTGGAGCGGGCGCGCTTCGACCGCATGCTCGGCAGCCAGGAAATCGGTACGTTGATCACCGCTTTGGGCACCGGCATCGGGCCCGGGGCGGTGGAACAGGGCGGCTTCGACGCCGGGAAATTGCGCTACCACCGCATCGTCATCATGACGGACGCGGACGTGGACGGATCCCACATCCGGACGCTGCTGCTGACGTTCTTCTTCCGGCAGATGCGCGAACTGATCGAGCGCGGGCATCTGTACATCGCCCAGCCGCCGCTGTACCGCGCCAAGCGCGGCAATGACGAGCGGTACCTGAAGGACGACAACGCGCTGGAATCGTTCCTGCTGGACAAGGCTTTGGCCGATGCGCGGCTGACCTATCCGAATGGCGATGTGTTCGAGAAAGAAGACCTGCGGCGGGAGGTGAACCTGCTGCGGGAGGCGTCGCTGAGTTTGAAACGGCTGTCCTCGGTGATCCCGGTGGCGCTCCTGGAGCAGGCGGCGATTGCGGGCGTGCTGACCCCCGATCCGGTGAAGGCGACGGCGAATGCGCCGGAGTTCGCGCGGCGGCTGAATGCGGTGTCGCTGCCGACGGAACAGGGCTGGGTGGTGAGTGCGGATCACGGGCTGACCTTGTCGCGCACGGTGCGCGGGGTGGCTGAACGCTATGCGCTGGAACCGTCGGCGCTGCGCAGCGCCGAGGCGCGCTGGCTGGCGGAGCGGGCGGCGGCGCTGGCTCAGCGCTTCAGCGTGCCGGCGAAGCTGAAGCTGGATGCACAGGAGCCTTCGGTGGCGGGGCCGGCCTCGGCGTATGACCGGATCATCGCGCACGGGCGCCGCGGGCTGTCGGTGCAGCGGTTCAAAGGGCTGGGCGAGATGAACCCGGACCAGTTGTGGCAGACGACGCTGGACCCGTCGATCCGAACACTGCTTCAGGTGAAGGTGGGGGATTCGGAGGATGCGGCGCAGGTGTTCAGCACGCTGATGGGGGATGTGGTGGAGCCGCGGCGGGAGTTTATTGTGGGGAATGCGCTGAAGGTGGCGAATTTGGATGTGTAGGGCCGGTTTCTGTAGGATTCCTCATAACCTGCAATTTTTTTCGAAAAGCTGCTACGAAACGATCCGGCGCCGCTGAGTATAAAGGCGACGCCGGAAGTTTAAGTGTCGCAAAAATCGTGCCATTTCTGATATTCTGTCTAATTTTTCACTACTACTGTGTATATCGTATAAAGCCAATTCCGTTTTTACATCTTGGCGGCGTTTCGGCCCGCGTGGACATGCTTTGGCGCGCCAAGCTCGATTTCAAATTGGCGGCCGAGACTGGTCTTCAGGCGACTTTTCACTAATCCGGCAATCAGTTTCGTTTCGAGATTCGGTTCCCTATCTCCGGGACGCCCGGGTGCCTTCCGATGGGCGTTCGGCGCGCATAGCCGGCCGAAACCAACGGGGACTTGTCGGCCAAGCTGTCCCCTACGTCCACTCGAGTCCCCGGTCGCGGGATTAACGGTGCCCAGAGACCGCCATTCATGGCCGTCATCGCGCAATCGCGCAGCCATACATCCAGGGTCGGCTAACCAGAGCCGGGACACATTCCAGGTCGTCCAGCGAGGCCATCGTTGCTGCGAGCGCATCGAACGATTGCCCGCCATGGATACGGCGAAGCAACTCGCCGATGACCATTGCCGCGGCGGTGATCCCGACGAAAGGAACCCCCACCGTTCGGCTCGCTAGCCTGAGAACGCCGCAGGGATCAAGGCCGGCAGTCTGAGCAGCCTGATAAGCTGGAAGCGAGGACAGATCCTCGGTAGCCGATTGCGATGCCACCCGTCCCCAGATGTCGCGGGCGAAGCGCGCCCCGGGAAAGCAATGCACCGCCCAGTCACGGTAACCTTGGGGACCCGCCCCGAGACCAGCCTCTACAACGAGCGGGAATTTGGCTTCCTCCAGCACCATCCGTGCTTCAGCATTGTCGACGCCGCACAGGGCGACCATAGGATCGTCGGCGAAGTCGGAACGCTGCGTCCACTGCCCAAAGCGACGCTCCTCGAGCCGTGTGGTGAAGCCGATTGTCTCCGCCCACACCGCCATGGCCCGAGTCTTTAGATGCCCGATCAGCCTTGGATGACTGAGCATGGAGGTGCTGTCGTTCGATGTCTGGATCTCGTCATCGTCCTGGAGAACAAGCCGCACATCCTCGCGCGATGCGTAGGGCAGCGCGCCAAGACACCACAGATAAGCCTGTCCCAGATTTCCCAGGCCAATTAGCCAGAGCCGGGACGGTAGCCACGAGGCGTACGGCCCCCAGGACGAAGGAGCCGTCCATGGATGTGATGGTGTCCACAATGACAGACCCGCGCTGCGCCGTCCGGCGTAGGCGCAGTCTCCGGCCAGCCTCTGGAACACCTCTCCAACTGCGATCGAGGCCGCCAGAACCGCCGCAATGTGCATGTTTCCGGTCTCATCCAGGCGAATGCCCGATGCCGCGGGAACGACTCCACCCGACCAGCCCTGCCAGGTCATGCGCAACGCCGAGCCACATGAGGCCGGCGCGTCGACATCTCCGAGCAGTAGGACAGGTGCTGTCGGATCGACCGCACCGACCAGTCGGCCCCCAAGGATTTCTATCGCCCTACGAAGCTCGGTCGCCGGCGCCAAGCGGGTCTGAACAGGCACATCTGGGCAACCTGCCACATCAACGCCACCCAGCATGCTCCTGCGCGCGGCGTTGACCGCCGTCAGCAACGCGACTTGCGCGGCCTCGGACGAGGCCACATCGTGTCCGACCGCGATGCTAATTCGGAAACCCTGAAGCATTCCGAGCGCGTCTGAATAGGTCGAGACCTGCCCGCGGTCCATGAACAGCTTGGCTCCGCGGTGCATCGTTTCAGGACTCAGGGTGTCAAAAGTGCCCATCATACCCCTCCTTGAAAGACAGGAAGAACCACCAGCGCCAGCCCCCGCGCGAGCGCCAATTGTGATTGCCGAGGTATTCGTAAATGCCGATTTCCTTCGGCCTGATCGGCATCCGGGCGAAGCGAGGGATGATCAGCGCGATGTGTCCGGACTGCGCCACCATAGGATTTGTTCTGTCAGCCTCGCTCTGACCAGCTCCTCCGCCGTGCGTGTGAACGTCACCCACCACTTCGAGAAGCCGCTCGCGGCAGCGTGCCCACAGGCGACCGAACGACTCACCGTGGAGAATGCAGACCCCGTGATCGTAGGCATGCGGGTCGAGATCATCGTAGTATACGACGTCTCGGACGACGGCGCGCCCGCCGCGCCGTTCGCCAAGAAGGAATACACCTGACTCGTGCCGCTCCCCGCCCCGCCGATAGAGCTCCGACATCACGGATTGAAAGTGCGATTCCGGCCAGCAGAGCCTGGGGTCAGGACCCGCGAAGGCCCGTATAATCCGGCGAATCAAGGAGATCATGAATTTGCTCCAAGTAGCAGACGATGCCGCGTTCCGCCCGCCACAGGCGAGACGGATGCTGATTAAGCCAATCGGGATGACCAATGATCGAAAGCCGATCAGCCGGGATATAGAGGCAGCGGCCCATTTGCCAGTCGGGCCGGAATACTGACGGCACCACGACACGGCCTCCGGGCCAAAAGCGTCCTTCAAGAGGTAGCATTTTCTGCTCATCCCACGGCTGAGCTGTGGCTGGGTTGACCGGATAACCATCGCAGGTGAAGCGGAAGACGTATTCGGAAGGAGCGCCGACGCGTGATGGTGCCGCCACGGCAATCCGGACGTAGGGCCACTCAATCCCAAGCAGCCGCCAACGCCCCTCCATCTCACCGCACCGAAACTCCGATGCGGCGAGATGGAACTGAAGCGCCGCCCGATCCGGCGAAAGGACGGCATTCACGTTTCAGCCCTCCACCCGCTTTGGCGGAACCAGGTCGAACGTCACCTTGCAATGATGTTCGTGCAGCAGCGTCCCTAAGGGCGTCGCAGGGCTGGGCACATCAGCCGTGCCATGCAGTTGCAACACGTGCTCTATGGCGTCGTTTCCGGCCATCTCGAAGTGCTGTACAGCCCAGTCTTTCACGCGGCGAATGCGAGACCCAGGGGAGAAACGATGGTGGGCAACGCGGTGCATGAAGTAGACCTCGACCTCCACCTCGTGGTGTTGGCTGAGATGCAAGCGGCTGCCATGCCGGACGCCACTCTCGACCAGCGGCACGTGCCGCAACAGCGGAGCGGTGTCCTCCTCGACGAAGACAAACACCTCCGGCACATCAGCCTCCAGCGCGATGATAATCGGGCTGAGTTGCGGGTGCGCCAGCAGATCGGTCGCTGTGGCCGCGAGGGCGATGTTGATCTCGATTGGCGCTTCGGCGCCTCGCCGGTGAACAAAGAGAACGATCTCTTCCATGGCTGAACCTCTCTTTCGGGGAACATCCCCCTCTGAGGGATTAAGCGAAATGACCACCGTCGTACCGGCAATGCACAGCCAAAAGACTCTGGTATTGGAAGAATAAAAAATGGGTGGCAGCGCATCGGCGCTGCCACCCATGGTATGTGACCGTTTACTGGGGGTGCCGTTAGGCTTCCTCGAGCCAGAATCGGCGCTGCGCCTCGTCTATGCCGTTAGCGTCCATTACGGATTCTTGGAACGTCAACTCTGCGCTGTTCGATGTGCTGACGCCGATGGTTTGCCCATTCCCGCTTACCGCGCTGTAAGCGGCGATCACCCCACCGGGGTAGTGTCCCCTCACCCATTCGATTTCTCGTCCCAGAAGTCGAGCCAGCATACGGGTAAAGGTTTCCGGTATGGTCGCACCCATGATCTTGCCGCGGACGACCTGCGAGACCACCGATGCGGGCAGCGACATCTGGCGAGCGAGTTCGGCCGCCGTGACGCCCGCATGGCGGACCGCTTCTGCCAGAGAACGAGCTTCGGCAGCATGTGGCCGCGGGACCGAAGCGCGATGCAGGGCGCTCAACGCGGCGCTGCGAGCCTCCGCTACCAGCCTTTCGTCATCAGGGGAGGGTCGGTTGAGATCCTCCTGCGTCTCCATCTCCGCCCACAGCACTGCGGCTTCCCGGATCTCGTTAGCAAAACGCGGGTAGCGGCTCGTCCAATCAAGCACGGCATCTATGCTGGGGCGCTCATTCTTGCACCGGAAGGCGAACAGCACGTCCTCCAGAAGCTCCATGTTTGTGGTCATTCTTTTATCCTTTCGAGTACGAGTTTCCTCATCTCGCGAACCCAGGTCTCGGCGGTCTTTCTGCTGACGCCCAGCATAGACGCAATGCTGACACCGTCAGGCCGGTCCGTGTAGGCGGGGTATCCGGCGATAGTGAGAACCAGCGCGTGGCGCTTTCGCGGATCCACATCTTGCAGCAGCTCGTCGAGCACCATGGCCTGCTCTGGCGTCGCGGCGGCGAGGTCGGGAAACTCCAGTTCCTGTCCTTCCTCGTCGACCTCGACCGGACGCTCCCGACTGGAACACTTCGTTGTCTTCCGAAGCTGGTCCAGCAGTCGAAGGTCCAGCTTCGCAAAGAACCCGATGGCGTAGCCGGCCGCATCCGGATGCTCATGTATCAGGATTGCGTCCTGGAGCTTGCCCAGGGTCGCGTGGATGATGTCGGTTCCACCGTTCGGCTTGTTTGCCGAGACGCGCTTCCGAAGGTAGCGAGCCCCAATCTCTGCAAGCGCCGCCATCAGCTCGCCAACCAATTTGCCATCCGCATGCCGGTCCAGCGTTCGGCACGCTACGAATATCTCTTCGGGCCGGACCGAGGGGAGCAGTCCGCTCCCTAGGATTCGGTCCCATTCATCCGGGTTGCGCATCCCAGCCCCTTCCTGCTCTACGTCCACGCTTACATCCCTTCCGGCTGCTGAGACGCCTCCCTGAGTGGCTTAGCGAACCCAGTCCTGCCGATCCGGCAACGGGGCCGAAAATTATTTCGGTCGGCTGGCGGTAACGCCGCTCCCTACCAAACTCACAATTTTGTGATATCATGGAACCAAGCTGCTCCAGAAAGGAGCAACTTCGATTCGGAGGAAACCTATGCCGGACGATCAAACACGTAGTGGGTCGGCCACCACGGTTGCACAGGCCATTTATGAGTGGGCGAAGGCCGCGGGCGCACTCGCTACTGGTAGCCAAGGTTCGGCTATGAGCGACGGAGACCTATGGGCGCGCCTGGGTTTGGAGCGCACCCAAAAGCTCGACATGGCGGAAGCTACGCTCAAAAGGCTGCGCATCATCGCGATAACCGGGGATGATAATGCGAAGCTGGTGGGCGTTCTTGTCAGGAACCAAGTCACGCCGACGGCACAAAGGCGGCTTCCAGCCACGGTGGGCGATGTCTCGATTCGATATATCGGGCACACCGTCATCGAGCAGATGCCGCCGCTGGTCCCACATGCCAGTCCGATCAGTGGGCCGCGGTTCGCCGTCGTGAACGGCCGGTTCGCATGCGGTAGTTCCATCACTGCCGCCCCAATTCCGAGCGCTGGGACGTTGGGCGCCCTCCTTCGCCTAACGGACGGCACACTCTGTGGCCTAAGCAACAACCACGTCACAGGCGACTGCAACCATACCCAGAAGAACATGTACGTCCTCTGCCCATCGCCGATCGACGCCGATCCATCGCTCCCGCCGCCGACGGCCATTGGCCGCCACCATGCCTTGGTCCAACTTCGGAGCGGTGATCCTGGCCAGGTCGCGAGGCAGGAGGTCGACGCGGCCATTTTCCGAATCGAGAACCCCGACCTGGTGACGTCGTGGCAAGGGCAGTCGATATATGACACCCCGGTTACAACCGCTCCGCTGATTGGCGGCATGAAGGTGAAGAAACTTGGTCGAACCACCGGCGTGACGACCGGGCGAGTTGTCGGCCCGGTGCTGACCCCGCTCGAAGTCCCGTATCAGTCCCCCAATTTTCGGTCGAAGGTGCACTTCACAGGCGTGTGGTCGGTCCAGAGCATAGGCGGCGATCCGTTCTCTGAGGCTGGCGACAGTGGTTCGCTGGTGGTCACGGATGATGGAAAGCACGCGGTCGGCCTGCTTTTTGGCGGATCGGGACCAGTCGGCATGATCATGCCTATCGATAAAGTGCTCGACGCCTTTGGTGGCGCATCACTCGTCGGTGGGCATAATCTCTAGGCATGAACGACCTAGTGACAGCAGCGGAAAGTCTAATGCGCAGCCTGGGGCTGACTAGCGCCCAGGCTGCCGTGCTGAATGCCGGGTCCGAGGAATGCCCAAAGCTACTCGTCTACGTGTTTGACAAGCGAGTCAGGACGGAAATGCTCAAGGTCCGCAGGTGGCAAGGGATACCCGTAGAGGTCGTCAGGATGAAGCGAGTGCAGCCTCACGAGGCCGGGTCCGCCATCTCAACGGCTGCCGAATGGGCCGGATGCTAGCGCAGCCGAGAGCCGAGCCGGACTGGCCCCTCGTGAGGCGCGCTCTAAGCATCGGGGCGAGCCAGCAGATCGCGTGCAATGCCGGTCAGCCCGTCTATTTGAAGGGCGTCGACGAGAATGACGTCGTTTTCGCGGGCCAGACTGCTCGCCTTGAGCGAGAACCTGCCATTGGTTACCGCCATCAGATGAGGTTGCCTGAGCCAGGGATACAATAATCCGTAGGCCGACCGGGCGCGCAGCACGTCGTTGACGGCCTCCTCGTCCACAAGGCCCTCACCGAGCGCCCGATGCTTGCACTGGCAAATGATGGGCCGGGCATGAGGTGTCCTTACGGGCGGTCGTAGAATTATATCAGCGCCGCCATCGTGCGACGCGGGTGTCGTGTTGGGCTGATAACCGGCAGCGGCAAACTGAGCAGCCGTCCAGGCTTCAAAGTCCTTCCACCCCATGGTGTCGGTTGCCCGGAACTCTGAATCGCGGCGGGCCGCCGACGCTCCGACCAAGGTCGCGAACATGTTGCGGAAGTCTTCTTCCGTCATAGTCGTCGGAACCACGATTTCCTGACTTAGGGTGCGTTTGCGGGTCAGCATTGAATCGAGGACGACGTCGAATGAATTGTCCCCCAGTTCCGGATGGACGGCGATGGGCAGATGAATGGTGACTGGCTTGTCCTGGCCAAGCCGATAGATCCGATCGCTGCACTGGTCTTCCACGGCCGGGTTCCACCAGCGGTTCATGTGCACGACCTGGTTTGCGGCCGTCAGTGTAAGCCCGAAGCCCGCCGACCTCGGGCCGAGGAGGAGCACCTCAAAACCTTGTCCGCCCTGGAACTCACTCTTGATGGTTTTGAGTGCCTTAGTTGAGGTGTCGCCGTTGATAGATTGTGGATGCCGCCGGAGCCTATAGCGGTGTCGGATCATCTCCGCCAACACACGCTGGCCCTCGCGAAGGTCCACAAACACGAGTACCCGCTCACCTTTTTGGTATGCGGGATCAAGAATATCCTTGAAGAGTATTTCGAACCGGGCGGATGTCGCGATAAGCCGATCATGGTCGGCCTGACTTCCGGGCATTCGCAATTCGGGATGGAACGTCACCTGTCGAAGCGCCTGAAGAGCCTGAAGGGCTGGCACTCTGCGGGACCGCTGACTCTCCAGAACCTCGTCATATGCGGTTGCCTGAGCAGGCGACATCCGGATGCGCCAGGGCTTCACCGTTTTCAGGGGCAAGCCAGTCAGCACACCGGATTTGAAGCGGCGGAGCATCAGGGGGGTGCACGAGCGCTCCCCGACCCGAGCCGGATCGACAAGCCGCGACTTCAGTTCAGACATCTTATCGGCTGAAGCGTCGTGTCCGAACTCCCTGGCGAAGTCCTTGCCGCTCATCCCGAGGTAGCCAGGCCAAGCGACATCGAGCAGCGTCCAGAGGTCCATGACGCTGTTTTCGATTGGTGTGCCGGTCATGAGGATTGTGAAGTCCGGCTGCTGGGACTTGGCCGCGTTGTTTATCAGCGAGGCCATGCTCTTCATCTTTTGCGCCTCATCATAGACCGCGACGCGGAATCGGACCTTGGCAAACGACGCGTGGTAGTCCCGCAGAGTCTCGTAGGTGGTCAGCACCCAATCAGCATCCCGCAGAGTGCTGACGTCGAGAACCTGCTGCCCAAGCTGGGTGTCCACGGCACCGGGCACTTTGAGGCGGCCGAGATGTTCGTCGTAGGCCAGTATGGGACGGCCAAGACCCTGCGGGCCGATACGGTCCGCGACCTCCTCGAGCCAGTTGTCCAACAACTTCTTGGGAGCGACGATAAGCACCGGACGCTTCCCGTCTTCTTGCGCACCTCGTATCCAGTGCAGGAAAGCCAGAACCTGAAACGTTTTGCCGAGGCCCATGTCATCAGCCAGGAGGACACCTGGCATACCGCTCAAGAAGGAATGCCGCAGCCATGATATGCCATCGACCTGATGCGGCATCGGTTCAGTCCGCAGGCCATCCCCAGGTTCAGCTTTCGACAGGGTTCCTCGCGGATCGCGCAGGCGCGCGTTGAAAACCAGGTCATCCTCATTCTCTGCAACGCGCAGGACCATCAGTGTCGAGGCATGCGGCTCCTTTTCCTTGGGCGATTTTCGCGGTCTGTTCACTGGAGGGGCAACGTGCCCGACGAGAGTGCTAACCGTCTGTTCCAGATCGGGGGTTAGCGGAAGGGTGTTCCCGTCGAATGTTACCTGCTGACTGTTAGCGACCCGGGCGGCCTCGATCGCATCGCGGAGCCTGGACACGTCCGCTGACCGTACGGTCAACGGACGTGGGGAACCGGGGACATCGAGCGTATAGGTTTCGACGGGCTTGCCATCCTCCGGAAACCAGTTGTGGAACACTGGGATTTTGAAAGTTACGGGCTTGCCGTCCCACGCCCGCACGCCGATAACACGTTCGCCGTATTCCATCGGTTCGCGTAAAACGGCGCCATCGCAGATGACATCGCCGGTCCCGCCCGCCTCCTCGACCGCCGCAAGCAGGAAGGAACGCGGATCGGCCTTGAACGCTGCCCGCGTAGCCTCGTCCGACCCATTTATGCGTTGCACGACTCTCAAGGCCGCTTCCACCGGCGCATCCACAACGACGTAAACGCCTGTCCTCAGACGGTAATGGCTGCGGGCACCCTGATTTGGGAAAAGCACGGTGCGGAACTTGATGGCATGCTCCGATGGCAGAAGCGGACGTCGCTCAGCTACCGTATCGTCGTGCGTGGCGGACGCTGCGGGCACCGAGCCATCGCCATAAAGCACGGGCTGGAAATTGGTCGACTCCCCGTTGTGCTCTAATGCGAGGCCTGTCGCATGGTGGATGGTCAGCTTGTCGAGGTAACCGTCCGCCTGCGCATCGCCGGTTGCGTTTGTCAGCGCGAGCTTGACGCGGGCGAAATGCACCATCCGGACATCCATGACACTGGACGCGCCCGCCGTGGCGCTAACCCCGTTAAGTGCCTCGACCTCCTCGACGACAGAGAAGATCGGCTCGCCTACGAGGTAACGTTCCGCGACGCTTTCCAGAATGACCCCCGAGCGCTTCAGACCGGGCTGGGGGTTGCCGTTGCGGTCGAGCCAGGATACCTCGATGCGGAATACAAGGTCGGATATCGCGCCCTGCGCCTCGAGCCTGAGCGGGTAAGGGCATCGGGGCGGAAGTCCCAGGATCTCGGTTTCGGCCTGCGGCATACAGGCGATCGTGGCGTGGCAGAGCCAGGTGGCGTCTCCTCGGACTTCCGCCGCATCGTTATCGAGCAGTAGCTTGAGTAAGCCTACTCCCGGGTGGAAGTCAGGCGTCCAGTCGGCAATGGATACCGTGCCCTTCCCAAGCCCCAGTACCCCGGACCGCGTTAGCGTGAAAGCGATGCCGTTGAGCATCGGCGACCAGGTCAGGCCGCCGCGGGCCATTACCAATACCCCCGGACCAGCGGACCACCCATCTGGACGATTTGCTTGCTGAATCGGTCTTCCCAATGGCCCTGATGGCGCAGGACGACAACATCGACATCATCCGCGGTGTCGCGATATTCCCTGCGATTGTACACTGGTTGGAACATGCCGGGGAGACCGTAAGATCCCTCCGTCCAGAAGATGGCGCTTCCGTCCCGATTCATTTCCATGACGAGCACCTTCCCCAGTCGCATGAGCAGACCGCAATGATCCCGCAGGGTGCCGGTCCCCTCAAATATGGCGTATTTGCCGACGTTTTGCCTGGCGGCTTCGGCTTCCGCCCGCGGTCCGGCAATGAGCCAGGCACCGTCGATCTCGGGCAGATAGGTCTTCCAGAAGCGGTGGCGCGCGCGCCACATCGATTCCTTGTCAGTCTTGAGCGCGTCGATGACGCGGAAAAACGCCTCGATCGTCTCGCGGCTGAGCCAGCTTTCGACGGTACGCACGGATTTATCGGCGACCTGCCCATACCAGCTCGCGGGCACGAACCTCGGATCGCCGTTCAGGCCGAGCAGAAATGACAGCACCGGCTCCGGGTTCACGCCGGCTCCTCTGTCCTGTTGCCAGTCGACCAAGCCGTCGACCAAGGCGCGCAGCGCTCCGGAGCGGAGATGCTGGTCGCACCTCGCGGCGGCAACGGCTTGACTAGGATTGTCCGCCAGCAGAGCCGCCAGCCGGGTCAGGGCGTTATCCGGAGCTGCACGGTCTGACAGAAAGCGTCCCGCAGCCTGGAGGATAGACATGCAGACCGCGGATGAACGCAACATAGTCGTGCTCAGGCCGAGTTGCTCCAGGTCTGCAAGGAACCGGCTGCTCTCGAAATTGGAAATCGCCATGGTGGCTGCTGCTGCGTCGACATCCAGAAGGCGTTGTCGGTCGGTAAACAGCCTAAGCAGTTCCGGTAGCCGTCCACGGCGGTCCAGAAGCCAGGCCGCCGTAATCTTCGTGGCCGGGCTCCGAGCATCGAAATTGAGCACGAAATGGCGCCAGATCCGCCTCGGGCCGCTCCGCTCCGTGTCGGCCAACGCGAGGAATTCCTCCATAAACCGTGTGTCGTTTCGCCAGAACGGGTTGTCGCCCCAGATCAGATACGGCACGACCTTGAGTTCATGTCTGGTGAGGCCTCGGAGACCCGATCCGGAAGGGGAAAGCAGCGTCTGAACGTGCGCGATGAGGTCCTCGGGCAAGCGAGGCTCCTTCGCAACGCCGCCAAACGACGCAACAGCCTGTTCAGCCGCTTTTTCGAGAGGCCCGTGGCCGTTCGGAAGTGGCGGAACCGCAATTCTCAACCTCGGCTTGCCGAGTTCAGCGAACAAGCTCATCCACACTCCTCAGTCGCTGATTGAGTTCGTTGAGGACGGCGCTGACGAATTCCTGGTTGGTCGACATCATGATGCGGACCTCGATCCGCCTATCGCGTTCCGCCGCGGCCGGTGCTTGGCGATCGGTGGCTGATCGGTCCAGCGGGCGGGTGTCCGCATACCCGCTCACGCCCAGTATGGCGTCGCCGTCTCCGTTTTTGAGCGCCCGGAGTTTTTCATAGTGGTCCCTGATGAGCGTGAACGCCTCAATCGCTCGACCTGCCGAGAGGTCCCAGTTGTTGCGAAAGCGTCCAGTCACCGAACCGTATGGAAAGACGTCCGTGTGCCCCTCGATATAGGCGGCGCTTACATTACTGAAATCACCACTGGCCGGACACGCTGAAGGATCCGCGCCACCCGCCATCGTCGGCGCATAGCACGGCAGCACGTCCGCCATCACCTGTCCAAGCCTAAGAATCGTGTCGCGTCCGGTCGGGACGGTCGGGTCTGCCTGTCCGCTATCGAAGAGTTTGCTGCTCGGAAGGCTCAACGTGCCTGCGTCGGGATTGACTTTGACTTCCACGTTGAGCGCTGCGAGCCGGGACTGCATATCGGCCAGAATGGCGGTTCTCGTCTGGTCGGCTTTCGAAAGCCGCTGCAAGAGCGGCGCCACCTGGCTGTCCCTGACGAACCGGACGACCTCGACGAGACGACTGACATCGGCCCGACTGGCCGCCAGCTGCTGCCTCAGGGACGCGTTCTCCTCCACAACCCGGTCGTATGTGCTCCGGGGCACCGTCTGCTCGGTCGCAAGGTTGAGCGACAGCGCCAGGATAAGGATGATGAAAATAAAGACGACGCCGACCATGAGGTCGGCGACAGGAGCGAAGATGTCCTTCTGCTCCTCCTCGTTACGGGGCGGAATGCGGGTGAACATGTCAGGCCGGAGTCCGAACCCTGCCCCCGGCGCCTTCCAGCGCTTCGGAGAGATCCTCCACACCAATGCGAAGATGATCCACGGCGCGTGCGAGGACCTCCTGATATTGCCTGTTCACCTCTTTGACCTGGTCTCCGAGTTGGACCACCCCGTCCCTCATGTGCCCGAAAGTCGCAGCCAGGCTGTCATCGACGCCCGCAAAGCGCTGTTCGTAACCTCTAAAGGCACTCAGCGTCGCCTCGGACGAGGCGGCCATCGCGGCCGCTGTTTCGCGGATGACTGAATTGGTGTCCGTGACAAGACGAAGCGCCTCTCGCAAGCCATTCGCGGCGGATTCGATGGAAGTCACCGTCGAAGCTATGGGCGCGGCGGTGCGCTGAAGATGGTCGCTGGCCGTCCTGAACGTCTGCCCGGCGCCGGTTAGGGCGCCACCGGCCGCTTCTAGCTGTCCGACGTTGGTCCTGACCATCTGCTCCAGCGAGCGGAAGCCATCCTCGACCACGGCCAGCCGTGCCGCCAACGAATTTGTCGCAGCTTGATATCCGGCGACCGCGTCTTCGACCGCCTTCGTCATAGCCAACGTAGCCGCCTGAAACGACTGCGCGACCGCGCCGGAAGCTTCGGTGGACGCCTCCGTCAGTTTCGCGCCAACGTTGGCCATGGCGGCACCGATCTCGCGGGCGGCGGCGCTTCCACCGGCCACCAGTGCGCCCCGGCTGTCCTCAGCCGATGCTCGAATTCCGGAAATGAGCCCCTTAAGTTCCGCCAGCACCGGAGCCAGCCCGGCCTGTGCCTGTTCGCGCGCCGTCGTGGCACCCTCACGTGCCGCGGCGGCAATAACCTCCATGGCCTTAGCGAGGCCATCCGCCATCTGGTGAGACATGGCGGTGCCCATGCTGTCGAATCTGGATGCGCCGACTTCGAGGGTTTTGTCTATGCGCTGAATTCGACCTTCAATTTCGCCCGCCCGCCGCTCCATGGCTTCTGCCATCCGGATGGAGGCCGCTTCCATTCCAGCCGCCGCCCGTGCCAGTAGATCTCCAAACTCGGCTCCCGTGGCCCCGATGCCGGATTTTGCGGTCTTAAGCTCCGCCGCGGCCTCCCGCATAGCCTCGACAAGCAACGCCATTTCCCGGCCTGTCGCGTCATGCACGCCTGAAACCAGGCCCGTGATCATGTTCTCCAGGGCTGTATGGTTTCCCGAACCAATTGTGGTGCCCATGCCCTCAACGGCGTCGATGAGAGGCTGGACGGACTTCTCGATGGCTGGCTGCAATGCAGCACCGACGGCAGCCGGAAGTGCGTCCAGCCTTTGACCGACTGTCCTGTCAAACGCGACCGCCATCTCATCTGCCAGATGTTTCAGTCGCTCATTCTGCTCGCGGCTCTGCTCCACCTGCTCGAGCAGAAGGGCTTCCGGTGTCGTATAGGCGGTGAGTTGCTGAACCCCGGCGGCGAACGCCTGAACAGCTTTGGCTTGTGACGATGCGTGCGCCCGTGCGACCAAGGTCCAGGCGATGAAGGCAACGATGCCAGCCATTGACGTGATGAACTTTGCCGAGCTGATCTGGAGGATCTCGGCGATCGCCAGACGCAGCTGGTTTGTGTCGGCACCTGCGCCGCCGACTTGGAACAACGCCGCCGAAAGGCCAACGAACGTGAACAGCAGACCGACGGTCAGCGATACCCCAGCCATCGTGGTTGCCCACTTCTCGTAACCGCGGCCTGGTAGCCGTTCGAGCGCGAACCAGGCATGCGGGTCGACGAGGTTTACGTAGCCGCCGTCCACTCTGCTGTTTTTGCGCAATCCGGTTCTATATGCCTGCCAGGCGGCGCCGAGAATGGGGTTTTCCGACAGGGGCTTCTGGAGCTTCGCAAGCTTATCTTCGTCGGTCGAACTCTCGCGCGCGGCAACTTGCACGGCTTTTGTTGCGCCGCGGACGGCTCGCACCAGGGCACGGTGCGGCCGGAAAACCATGATGATATAGCCGACCAGCCCCACGATTAGGATCGCAAAGGCGAACGCGAAAGCCACCTCCCGCGTCCGAAATTCGCTGATAAGCACAACTATTACGTTAACTACCGCTTCGAACCAATACATCTCTGTCCCGCCTGCCGCTCCGAACCGTGCCTCGGCCCGTGAGGAGGTCGCCCAGAACGCGCTTTAAGGTTCCGGGACCAGGACCGCCGATAGCACGGACAGCTTACGTCACATCGGCGGGTAGAAATCAATATTTAACAACGGAATGCGCCAAATTGTTCTGACATCCGTAGGTCGTGGCAGGTCGCAAACAGCCTTCTCCGGTTTCTGTCAGCGGCTGGGAGCGGCATCTGGAGTGTAGCCCGCAGGGGTGTCCTCGTGGACATCCGTAGCGATCAATCGCCCATTATATAGATGGAAATAGTTCGATCTGGGTCTTGTCAGTCCCGGCGGCCAGATCCTTCGGTTGTGCAGGGATGATCGTGGCTGTCTCACAGCCATCGAGTGCGCCGTTTTTAACCAGCGCGACCGCCAGTGCTTTGACTGCCGCAGACCTCAAGCCGACAATGATTCGTGGCCGATCATCCGGGGCGACGGCGCCCCAGCGGTTCGTCGGTCAGCAGACGGACGCGTAGGCGTCTGCTTAGGCTAACACGCGGTTGGATCGTCCATCGCACCGTCTGGACACTTTGCATATCGGCGTCGGATGACTCGGAAGGCAAGCGCACATATGTCCTTGATGACCGCCGCCAGCCGATCCTGTTTGGCCCGAGGCATCTTCTCACAGCGCGCCGAGAACAGGCGATTCTTCCGCTTCAGCTTCCGGCGGTCCTCGTCAGACAGGCTAGCCTGTTAGGGGACGCGGACCGCATCCATGGCGTCCCCGCTGGCACCGGGTGGTGGCGTGGTCATCATCGACATCCGGCAGCACCTCTCATAGATCGGCTTGCCGCACCGGCGGCACTTGAACCGCTGGCGGTGGATGTGGAGCCATATCGGCGCTGGCTCGATGCGCCGGTCGCGGACCTGGATGACCTTGGTGCCGTTCCGGACGAGGTCGGCCGCCGGGCAGCACGGCGGCTTCGGCAGGTGCGTGGCGCCTACGGATCGGCAGCGCACCCGGACCTCGGTGATGCGGCCCTCGGCGTCGCGGTGACCTCTGTCGGTCCCGCCTGGAGATGGGGCAGGCGCAGCCAGTCAGGCATCTGGCCGACGATGAGCGGCCCGCGGGCGTCGGATATGGGCACGATCGATTCCTTGCGGCACCCCCCCCGGCACTGATCAGGAATCATCGCCCCTCGCGACGCCTGGCATCCAGCAGATTCGGTTCTCCATAGAAAGGTGCGTCGTGCGGGCTGCCGCATCCCAGACCCCGCCGCTAGAACCGCGGCCTGACCAACTTCTGCCTGGCTGCTGATATAATACGCGCGGCCGCTTGATATGGCTCCCCGACTTCAGTGGAGGAGCGCATCCGCCCCGCCTCCACGTCCAAGTCGTCGGCAGCGGTCCGCATGTCGGACGCCATGTGCTCGATCAGGCCAGCCAGCGCGAACCGCTGCTCCCATCCGAGCAGCGGCGTCCGCAAGCGTCTGGCCGCCGCGAGGATAAGCGGGTTCTCGGTGGGAATGTTGGCACACAGACACCTTCGATAGCTGCTGAGTACAGATGTAAGCGACGGCACCTTCGCCGGTTCGCCGCATATACGCGTATGGACGCGGCGTAGCGTCGGCTGAATGCCGTTCTGAACTAGCTGATTGATAGCATCAGCCACCTCGTGGTCCGCAAATGACCGTTTTCTAGGCATCTCGCCCCCGCGGGATAAACCGTGTCAACATACTGGTTTCGTTCAAATTTCCCCGCCCATCATGCGTCGATTTCCTTGTCCTCTGCCAGTCACTCATGCGTATCATATCTCTGTGGTGCGATACGCATGCACCGACCGTCTGTTGCAAGGCTGGGGCGTATTTTGCCCGGAGGTGGCGGCAGTCCACTGGGCAATGGGAGTGAGCTATGGGGGAAATCATCGATTACGCGCAGAGGTGGACGCGCAAGCGCGACCTCGGCCAGTACTTCACAAAAGGCCGCTCCTGGCTGACCCCTGCGGTCGCCGATTTCATCAGGCGCATCCCTCAAGAGCGAGCATTCGATCCCTTCGCTGGGGGTGGTGCGCTGTTGGATGTGGCCAAGGAATTAGGCTTCGATACGATCGGCACCGACATCGACCCGTGCCTTGGCTGGACGCACAACGACAGCCTGGTGAGCATTCCGACTTATCAAGACTCCTTCGTCCTGACCAACCCCCCTTACTTTTACCGGGTGGCGGCTTCGCGGATGAAGGCGGAGGCAATGAAGTATTTCGAGGCCAGCCCGCACGATGACCTATACAAGATAGCGCTGGACGTTTGCCTGCGCACCTTCGACTACGTCGTCGCCATTGTGCCGGAGACCTTCCTGCTGCACGCCGATCCGTTTTTGGATCGGCTAGCCCTCGTTGACATCCTCACGGATAACCCATTTTCGGACACCGACCACCCGGTCTGTGTTGCATGCTTTGAGCCGCACGGAGCTCGAGGTGCGGTTTACCGCGACGGGGCCGAACTCGGAACTTGGCGGGAGCTTCGTGCCATCCACGATAGCTACATGCGGGCCGGAGAGCGGTCTTCCGGTCTGGTTGGGGCCTTCAACAACCCATACGGAAACGTTGGGTTTCGGGCCATCGACTCGACCAATCCCGACAACACCGTCGGCTTTTGCATGCCAGAGGACATCGGCAATGTGGTAATCAAGGACAGCAGCCGCGTCCTTGTGCGTTGCTCCGTCGATTGGCCGTCACGCGATCTGCCGAGCATCATCGCTAAGGCGAACGAGATTATCGCCCGTTACCGGGCCGAGACGGCGGACGTGTTCCTCACCGCCTACCGAGGCAACAATTTGGTTGGCGTGAGGCGCCGCCGGATGAACTTTAGCCTTTCCAAGGGATTCATCGAGGCAGCGGCCGAAGCGATAGACAGCGCAACCTTGCCGAAACGGAGGGTTGCGTAATGTATATGCGCATGACCGACGAAGAAATCATGGCTCGCATTCGAATCTATCCGTTAGCGGTAGGTGGGGACGTCCTCGGAGTGCCCCCACCGCAACTTATCGCCTTCTTCGCGGAGCCAACCCGTCGTGGATTTGCCGAGCTGCTACTTGATAACACGGTCAGCGATGAACACAAGCAGGTGGCCGTTACGGCGCTGGGGCTTACGCTGAATTGGACCTCAGTGAAAGATCTGATACCGCCAGCAAATCCTGATCGGAGGCGGCATATCAATCTCATTACTGACGCATTGAATCCGATACTTGACCTTCGCATGGACATGAATACCGCCGCGCTTATTTCTCAATTTTCCAAAAACAAGGGCGTTGCGACAAACGACCTTTCGCGCGTCCAGGCGGAGGACGTACGGGCGCAGTTGCTGGCGCACGGCAATAGACTCACATGCCACATTTCCGCATCCGGCGCTCAGGACCACGCATGGCATGGAAACGGTGCCCACGCTCGCAGCGACGGCTGGATACGGTGGGTCGGTCAGGCCGATGAAATCCTCGTATACTTGCGGGCTGGGTCTAGCACGGGCGGCACCCAGAGGGAGCGCTACACGACCATGGTGAACCTTGCCGGTGCAAACCATGACCGACGCTTCCTGTTCGTCTGCGATGGCCCGGAAGCCTATTTGATGTATAACCACGCACGTAAGCAAATCGAGGCCCATGGCGGGGCCAAGAACCTGACCAATGCCATCTTTGCCACCGCGCGAATGCTGGATAGGATTGATTTCGAGCACTTCCGGCTTGAAATCTGATCGCCTCCACCTCGCCGTCTCCGTATCATATCACCGCATTGCGCCCGGCCTTGCCGTCGGCTAAACCGTAGTCATCCGCATACCCTGGATGGTCGGGATGCCCGCGAAAGCGAAGGTCACCAAGGACGATGTGTTCTCGGCCGCTGACCGCCTGGCAGCCCGCGGCGCCCGTATCACGCTCAGAGCGATACGAAAGGAACTCGGCGACCAGGGGTCTATGGGCACGATCCAAGCAGCCTACACGGCGTGGATGGCCAGCCATAACAGCCGACGCGCACCGACCACGCCAAGGCCGACGTCTGCTGTAGCATACTGGTCAGCAGAGGTTCAGCGTCTGACAAACCAGCTTCGCAAAGCGACCTCCGAGTTGGTCAAGGCAGCTGCTAGCGGTGCCGGGCAGTAGAGCCGTCGCCTCCCCCTGCGGACCCGCGCATCGCCGCGGTCGATGAACCGGAGACTTTTTCGCTGTCGGCGGTGGACGGCCCGAGTCATCGGTGCAGACAGTTTGCCGACATCTAAGGTTCGGACAGCACATAGCCGGTGCCGTCCGCGGCCGATTCGCAAGGCCATTCGTTTGCGATATGGACCCGGCTAGGCCACAAGGTCGCGCAGTTCGTGCTGGCGTCCAGCGACAAGAGAGCCTTCCGGATACAACCTGACAGCAAGATACCCCTCTTTGACACCGACAACTTCCGGCACAGGAAACTTTCCAGCCTGCCCAAGCTGGCCCTCAGATACGTGGACAATCCGCAGACCATGGCGGCTGCGGGTAGGGGGGCTTCACCTCGCCATGCTGGCAGAGTAGTTAAGATGCCATGGATGGGTTTGATGGCTATGGCGCAGGAACCTCATGTCTGAATATCGGAAATGCCTCCATGAGATCGGCCATTTCCTCGCTGTCATCCAGTGCCGCCACCTGGACCGCGTCGGCATGAGCAATGGCGTCGTGTTCCAATAGGATTCTGAGGGCACTGTATCTCTCACCGTCATCATAGGAATGCCTCGCTAGGTGTCGCAGTGCCGCGAAGGCACGTTCCTCATCGGTAGAAATCGTATAGTAAACAATGCCTTCCCATTCCTCAAACAGTAGGTCGGGATAATCGTCTTGTATCGAATCTCCACAACGGCCGCTTAGAATGGCCTGCGCTAAAAGCCCGCTGTCGTGCCGAAATTCCCTGTCAAGATTCCAGAACTTCCTTATGCCCTCAACATGAAGGAATGCCTGAGCATCCATGGTGTTGATGACAATCGTGTTGTAACCTTCGGCCTCTAGGTGATTTTGCGCTGCCTGTGAGAAGCCACATGTGGATATAGCCCAAAACCGTTTCGCTCCAACGTCTTGGGCTAGTGCCACAATCGATCCAGCCTGATTGACGTTGATAGAGCGCCGATGGCACTTGACTTCTGCCATCGCGAGCGGCTTTGACTGGCCGATTTCAGAAACGCAAATATCTATCTGGCGCCTTATTCGTGACTTTTTGCCGTATTCTTTCGTGTTGTGTGTAACGATGTATCGGTTTTCCGGAAACAGCATTCTAAAATATTCGCAGACTGCCACCTCGTATTTTGTAGGTTTCATCGCCGGAGCCTCTCCGTGAGCAATCAGATGCGTATTATATAGCTTTCGGCGCGGACCGGATAGCGATTGGCGACGGGGTGGCTGGAACGATGTTTTGAACAAGCAACATTCATACCCGTCGGTCACGCCTAAGCCGCCATCCTCCGCCGATCCGCCATCAACCCCATTCGCGCCAGCCCGCCCCAGCCGTCCGACGCCCCATCCCCGCCAGCGATGATCGGCCGCCAGTCCGCCGCCAGCGCGCGGGGACAACCCGAAGAACGCCGCCAACCCTGTTCGAGACAGCCTGGGTGAACGTCAGCGTCGGCGGATCGGCCACCGGCCGACAGGGATTCGCGGGTGCCGGAGGGTGCCGTCAGGCAGCCGTCAACCTATTTTGCGATTGTCGCGAACTGGCATCTCGGGCGGCTGTCAACCTGTTTTGCGCTATAATCGATAACCCACTTCTGTGGTAGCTGGAGACTTGCCCCGTCGAGCAACCAACTTCAGGCGGACGAGTCCGCTAACGTCAGGACGCGACGCTGCTTAGCGCAGCCGCGAGTCGAGCCGGATCGCCATCTCGGGCATTCGAGTGAATTCCGGCGACGGCGCAATTCGCCGCCTGCGGCGCCGGAGGATGAGATCATCGTTCGCATAGAGCGGGGGAAGACCAGAGCGGCAGAACGGCGGCTTGGGCTGGCGCGGGCCGGGAAACGGAACCACGATAGCGTCGGTGGGGGGCGTTTTCATACCGAACTCCCATGCACGACTGATACCGTTGGCATCGCCGGGACGACCCAAACGTCAACCCGTTGTTACCTTGAGTATCTCGACCAGTTTGAACGGATGGCGAGATAGGCCCCATGGTGGCTCCGGACGAAATCTTCCACAGCCGCCGGATCGCCGCGAGGCGGCGGTGGCAGCCGGAGGTGTCGGGCCATTTTTTGCGACGCCACCCAGGCGACGTCGTCACTGTCGGCGGGGCATTCGGTCCGGCCGCCGGACGCCAGCAGCAGGAGTGCGACCTGCCCCTCCTCATCCAAGTCGCTGAACGAAATCTGCCGTCCCAGCCCATAGACACGCCCGCTCAACGTTCGTGCTCGGGACTTGTCCGCGGCCAACTCCACCACCGGGGTCGACATGGTCCAGGCCAAGCCCCCGGTTCGGGGGTGCCAGAGCGAAAACCCATAGAGGAGCTTGTGACCGAGCGTCTCGACTGTCATCCAATCGGTCATCGTCGCGGTAATCGCAGATTGCGAGAGCGGCAACGCTGGCTCGCTGGACATCATCAACCCCCAGGGTTCGGAAAGCACACAAAAATGGCGGCGGCGGGGCCTGACTGGGCGCGATAGACCGCTTTGCGCCCCGGGCAATCACGGAACACCGCCGCATGCTGGATCGGCGGGATATGCAGCGGCTATCGCTGCCACCTCGCGGCCGTCCACCACCCGCTTGTCGATCAGCCTGGCGGCCAGTGCTCGAATAGCGGGTGACCGCTGCCGCGCAAGCGTCAGTGCGTCAGCGTATGCCTCATCGATGACTTCCCGGATCCTGACCGCCAGCCTCGGCTGCTCGCCGAAGATGCGGAACAGGTTCCGGCCGTGATCCAGCGTTCCCGACCAGAGCAACCCGACTGTCTCGTCAAGCCCGAGCGATACGGCCGCGGCGGCGGCGAGCTTCGTCGCCTGCGCCAAATCGGAGTCATCGCCGCCGCCAGCGGAGGACGACGGCACGCCGAAAATGACCTCTTCGGCGGCTCGTCCGGCCAAGGCGACAATCAATCGGTGCCGGATGTCCCGCTGTGACATGAAAGCCGCGGTGTTGCAGATGATCGTCGCTCCACCGACACTGGCTTCGGACGGCCTTAGCGTTACGGCTTGCAGCGATCCGGGTAAGAGGTCGCATAGCGCGGCCGCGTGACCGGCCTCATGGACCGCCGAGACATATAAGTCGGATGTGGTCCGTTCATCGGTACCCCCGATCTCAGCCATGAGGTCGGCAAGCCTCAATGGACGACCAGCGTCGCGAGACCGTCGGCGGGCACCACGGACCAATTTTTCGATGTCAGCACCGGACGAGCCGAGTGCCGCCAGGGCTGCACCATCGAGATTGGTGTCGGCGAGTTCGCCGCAGAGGTGTTCTCTGAGGATGGAAGCTAACGCCCGCCGATCCGGCATATGTACCCGGATGTGATGGTCGAGGCGCCCGGCGCGAACAAGCGCCGGATCGAGCCGCGCCGGGTCGTTGCAAGCGGCAACGAGGACGACACCGTCCCGGCCTTCCACCCCGTCAATCTCGGAGAGCAAGGCGTTCACCACCTGCGTCTCGAATTCGCGGTAGTGGTGCCTGATGGTTGCCCGATTTGGAAACGAGTCGACTTCGTCGATGAAGAGGATCGCCGGAGCCGCTTTCCGAGCTTCAGCGAAGGTTTTTCGCATGGCCTTGAGTAGATCGCCTTGATGGCTCATGCCGGATGCATGCCATTGACCATAGGTTCCGCTGATCAGCGGAACCCCGCAGGATGCCGCCAGTGCCCTGGCGAAGAGGGTCTTCCCGCATCCGGTTCGCCCGCTCAGCAGGACGCCCCGGTCAACCGCGGACCAGGGAAGTTCACCGCGCATATACCGAGAAAGGTCTTCGGCCAGGCTCAACCCCCAGGCCACGGCCTCGGCCATCCCGTGCAGGCGTTCGAGAGTGGGGGCTTCCCGAATGGACGCAGCTTCCGGCTTCGGCGCCCGGACTTCGGCCGACCGGCGGTCGTGCATCAGAAGGCCCGTGAGCTTCAACATATATGCGTTCGCGGTCTGCCCGGGCCGCCGCGACAGACGGAGCACTCGGGGCGTAAGCATCGCCGCGTCTGCGTCGGAAATCGTCTCGGTTGGCAGGTCGTCGAAAACCTCCCGCGCGACGGCGATGACGTCGGCCGAGGTCAGTGATGCCAGGCACAGATGATGGTCGGCACAGTGGACAATGTCGGCGGGCAGCCAAGACAGGTCAGCGGCAATCCCACAGCAGTGGCGTCCCTTTGCGACCGCAGCGGCGAATTTATCGGCCCCATCTTTCAGGGTATCGGAACGCTCCGCCTCATCAGGTGCCCAGCAAATCCAGTCTTTTTCCCGCCATGACCTGTCACGGAAGCCATGCTCGGGATCATTGCCACCGCGGGCCTCAGCCTGCCATTCCTGGACAGCAATATCGGTCCATTCCGCAGCGGGCACCTGGATGACGACGATTGATCCATTTTGCCCCGCTTCCTCGAGTGTCGTGTTGGATGCGGCAAGCGCTTTTGCCAACAACCGCGCCATCGCTACATGAGCCGGGTCCCTGGCTTCTTCCGTCTTGTCTGAACTGTCCGTGGCAATATCCGGAGACTCTAATCGAATGCCGATAGTCTGACTTCGGGTTGCGTTCTTTCTGGTCGCCATGATTTCAACTCGTATAGTATAAGCAAATACACCAATGAGCCGTCATAGTCTGCTCGCTCATGCTCGATGCCATCCCGGTCCTTCCGGTGGTCGCCGTGACTTTCCCACGCTGCCCGCGAAAGGCTGTTTCGGCCCGGCGGTGAGCGGGTTCTAGATCGCGCAAATTCGGATCGCAATAGGAAAGTCATCACAGATTGTTGGTTGAACTGTCTCAAAAACATTTCCTAACAGTCGTTAGTTCACGTTCTGTTCAAATACGGAGGAAAATATCCGTATTTGCCTTTTGATCGGTTGACCGGGTGAATTTGTTCATCATACGTTCGCGCATGCACAGCGAGGGGCCGTCTTTTCCGGATATCAGCCGCCATGAAAACTCTCTCGAAACCACAATCCAGCACTGTCTTTTCTCTCAAGAACCAATCCCGTCGTCGGCGCTGGCTGCGCCGTCCGGAGAGCAGGTTGGACCGTCGGCGCAACACCGCCTCGGCCCCCTTAATAGGGCGGCATCAGGCCACGTTCGCCCATCGGGGCCTGTGTCACACGATGCCGGAGCGCACCCCGGAACCACGGTGGGCAGAGGGTGCCGCCTCGGCCGGGATGGCGAACGGCGTGCCGCCGGATCAGCATCCCGGCGCCGAAGGTGCAACCAGCCGACCCGGAACGGGACCCGTTGGGTGTCGCGTTCCCAGCGGCGGCAGAAGCCTACCCGCGCCGACACAACATCAATGGGATTGTCGGCGGCCAGCATCGGCGGATGCGCGATGAGTGCCCTGAACATGAACAGCGGAACCTCCTCCGGCCGCGATTTTGACAGGCTTTGCGACGCTGTTGCCGCGGGTTACCGATTGCCTGAGGTATCGGACCTGATCCGCGGCTGCCCGTTTATGAAAAATGACATCGGGTCGGACGCAGGATGCTTCGCCGACAGGGAACTTGATCGGCTCGACCCCGGGAACGCGGAGTTCGACGCGCTCATGTTCGCACTCTTCGAACTCACCGCCGGGCCAGCCGCGAGTGACTTCGTCATCGCGGCTGCGGAATTCGAGAGGGCCGGTGAGAGGCGGCCGGAGGATTTTGCGGCCTACAACACTGCGGCGGCGCGCTGCTATTTTTACTCGGCCGTGGCCGGAGACGCGGACGCTGTGCAGAAGGTCGCGGGTTACGCAGTCACCGCCTTCTACTCGACGGCGCTGAAGCCCGCCGATGTTTCGAGCCAGTGCCGCGGGACGGTCGCCTGGCTGCTCGCAGCCACGCAGAAGCTCGCCGTGCCCTCGGAATGGACGCGGGAGACCGCCCTGCGCTTTGTCGCCAGCGCCGATGAGGTCTCCGGCCCCGGTCGGCAGCTTCTGGAGCGCATACAGGAAGCCCGCGCCCGTCTGCCGTTCGGCGACGAGACGGCGGTCGATTCCGACGCTGGCGAAACTCACCCGGATGATCCGAGCAAATCCGGACATTCGGAACCGTCACCACGCACCGTCGCCGCGGCGACGCCTGAGGCTGAGCCGGAGGAGGATGACGTCGAGGGCGTCGTTGTCATGAGCCATGTCGGCAATTGCGAGTCTGCTGAGGGCAGGCGGATCGCGGCTGAATTCCGGGCAATCATCGGAAAGCCTCTGCCGCTCGGCCGCCTTCCCGATCTGCGCCGCGTCCGCGCCCAGATGCTGGACGAATTCCCGCATGCGTCTTCGGCAATCGACACTATGCTGGCCGCCCTGCCGGGACCGGCGAGCGCCCCATTGCCGCCGATTATCCTGGTTGGACCGGCGGGTTCCGGAAAGAGCAGATTTGCGGCCCGTCTTGGCGGTCTCCTGGCCCTGCCGTCGGAAACCTATCCATGCGCGGGCGTGCCGGATGGGTCCCTTGCCGGGACGCCCAGGCGGTGGTCGACCGCCCACCCCGCGCTGCCCGTCAGCCTGATCCGGCGCGTTGAACACCCGGGTCCGGTCGTCATTCTGGATGAGATCGACAAAGCCGCGACCGCGAGGACGAATGGTTCCCTCTGGGATGCATTGCTGGCGATGCTTGAACCGAGCACGGCCCGCACCTGGCGCGACCCGTACACAGAATCCGAGGTCGACCTGTCCTACGTCAGCTGGATCGCCACGGCGAATGACCTGGAACTTCTCCCGCGTACGCTGGTGGACAGGTGTCTCGTCGTTCCTTTCCAGCAGCCGGAAAAGCAGCATCTGGCGAGCCTGGCGAACCGCATCCTTTGCAACATGATGGTGGACCGGAGACTCGATCCGCGCTGGGCCACGCCCCTTGATGGCGTCGAGATCGCCGCTTTGTCCGCCGCATGGACCGGCGGCTCAATCCGCCATCTGACCAGGCTCGTCCGCGCCGTCGAGCACTCGAGGAGCCGCTTCGATGTCCGCCACTGAGCGTCCGCCCGGGGAGCGGACCCATCGGAACAAGGATTCCCGGGGAGCGGACCCATCGGAACAAGGATTCGAGAAAATCGGAAGAAATCCTTGGGCGCTCCCGCGTCAGTTCTTTACTTTCACTCTATCCAGTGTTGAACAGTAAATCCGGTTATTCAAACCGAAGGGGGTTAGACTGAGACTCGATTTGACAAACGTCCCCGGATAGTTCATATTGGCCGTCATCGGGAGCCCGGTGGGCGGGAACCCGGATCACGGCGAGGTGATGGATGCTGCTTGACCGACCTGAAAGCGCCGCCGGACAGCGGGGTCCCCCCGAGTTCCGCCGCCGCTGAACTCAATCCTGACGGCACACACCGAGGCATCCCGTGGTCTCCCATAGGATGCCAACAACGGAGGAATGCCGTCCGCTGACTTCATAACCCAGCAGCATCAAGCCGCGCCGGGAGAGCTGTGACCATGACCGCTTTGGTATCAGACCAGGGTTCGCCGATGTCGACGCATACGGGCACCGCTGACGGATGGGCACTGCGTTTTGCCCGGTGCCGATTGACGCCGCCGGTTCCGGCATCGCGCGGGCCTCCCGCCCGCTGCTGACCGATCTCGAGACCCGATCAGGGCCTCGGACGGCAAACACGACTTCCTGCTGACATGAGGCCCCGTTGACATCCAAACGGCAAGGGAAAACCGACTCAATGTTTGTTGTCACATCGCAATATAAGGCCCTCGGAGGCGTGCGATTGCGGCCCCTCTCCACTCCGGCCGGACGGTGAGGCGATGTCGAACTCAGCCTCCCCGTTCGGCGCTGCTCACTTCGCGCCGCCCACCGACAAAGACCGTCGCGGGATCGCAAAAGGCATGATGCACAACTTCAGCGGCATGTTCGTCAGCCTCGACGACGGACGGAACCCGCCGTGGCGCGGCATGCCCATGGTCCACGCCTTGTCGCTGTTTTCACTCGACCCGAGGGTTGACCGCATTGAGACCTTCGCCGAGCGCGTCACGGTGATGGTCGGCGGCAAGAAGGTATCGCGCATTCCTGCGATCCGCCTGCATTGCGGCACCTTCAGAGTCACCGTGGATGTGGTTGTCAGTCCCCAGGATGCCGAGATCACCGAGGCGCTGAAGTGGGCCTACAGCAGGCGCGGCGACCGCTATGAGGTGCTTACCAGCGACCAGGTCAAAGCCCAGCCGCGCCTTCGGCACGCGCGTCTCGTTCTCTGCGCGCGCCGCTATGTTCCGCCGCCCGAGGTCGAAGTCGGCATCGTCCGGACGCTGTCCATGCCAGGCACGCACACGGTCGACAGCGTGGTCCGCGCGCTTGCCGGACAGCCGAACGTCCGCGAGGCCGTCTTCGCAATGTGTACACAACGGCGGCTCGGCATCAATCTCCAGGCCGGGACCCCGGGCCAGATGTCAGTCTGGCTTCTTCCTGCCTGCGGACGGCGACCATGAGCGCCACCAATCCGCTCCTTCATCGCGCCGCTCGCGCCTTCGACATATGCCGGGCGGAAGGCCTGCACTCCGCCTCCGGCGCCCTGCTGATGGCGATGTCGTCCAGGGACGTCTCACTTTGCCCGCGGCAGCTCGAGATCGATCTCCGGGCCGGACCCCGCGGGCAGACGCAAGTCCGGCTTTCGTCCCACCCGTGAATGGCGGTCATGAGCGACTCCAAAACACGCACGCCACGGCTCAATATCCCCGCCAAGGCTGTTATCCAGCATGGTAATGTGTTCGGCCGGTATTGCGGGCGTGCACGCGACCGCGATAGCACCCACGTGTTCGTTTCCGATGATGGCGTTCCAAAGAGCTTCACCGACGCAGAAATCGCCCAACTGTCCGCCACATACGGCCAGGACGGACGGCCGCTGCTGCGTTTCCCCAGTGCAGCCGAGATGGCGGTCCATGAGTCCGGGAAGACCGTCAACTGGTCGTCGCTCTTCGAGCGCGCAAGCGACAAGGAGAAGCAGCGGACTGAGAATCTGTTGCTCTATGTTCGAGCCTGGGAGCACGCCGGGCGGCCCCGCACATCCAATGACAATCTGAAGCAGATCATCGACCGCACCGTCCAATTATATGGAACCTCGCGGATCAGCCCCGATACGCTCCGGCGTGCCCTGGCGCGCTGGGATGGCGACATCGACTCGCTTGTCGCCCGTCACCACCTCAAGGGGAACTGCACGACAAGGGTGGACGAGGACGCATGGCTCAGGCACCAGGAGTTTGCGTTTGAGGCATATTTTCGACCCGAGCGGCCGGACGTTGTCGCCGTTCATACCGCCGTTCAAACGGCGTTTGAGAAATACAACGCAAAGCTCCCTCCCAACGCGAAGCGTCTCGCTCCGCTGAGCCTGTCGACGACATACAAGATGCTGGCGGCGGAGGGCCAGTTCATCGCGGACTACACCCGGCTCGGCGCGCGCAATGCTAAGCGCGAGCATCGGGCCGTCGGCAAAGCGCCGGTAGAACTGATCGCCAACGCCATATGGGAAGTCGATGCGAGCCCGCTGCCGGTCATCGCGCTCGACGACGACAGTCTGGTCCCCATCGGTCGGGCCACTGTCACCCTGCTCCTTGACCGCGCCACACGCGCTATCCCGGGCTTCGACGTGAGCTGGCGGCCGGAAAGTCTGCGCTCCGTTGCCGACGCGCTGCGCATGGCGATGTTGCCCAAAAACACGTTGCTGAAGCAGGCGGGTATCCAGGGCGAATACCCGATGATGGGCAAGCCGTCCATGATCGTGGCAGACCATGCCTCGCACACCGGACTGAGGGCTAAGAAGTTCAAGCTGATGTGCGACCGCCTCGGCTGCGAGCCGTCAAACGCTCCGGTCTTCTTGCCCTACTGCAAGGGCATGATCGAGCGGATGCTGCGAACATACTTCTTCTCGGTCTGCCACGTGGTGCCGGGAAGCACGTTCAGCGACATCTTTGAACGCAATAAGGAGGCAGTACCTGAAAAAGTCGCAGTCTGTACAATCTCCGAACTGACCCGCCTGCTTCTGCGATTCATCGTCGAGGTTTACCATCCGCGGAGCCATCGCGGCCTGAAACATGCTCCCAATCTCACCTGGAGGGCCAGCGTCGAGCAATACGGCATCACGCCTCCCCCTGACGTCGAACGTCTCACCGCCATTCTGTCGGTACCGTTCGAACGGACCATTCAGGCATATGGCATCGAAATAATGGGCCTCCGCTACAACAGCGAAGGCCTGATGGAAATCCGCCAACTGCCTGATCGGCCGGAGAGGGTGACGGCGATCATCGACCCGGATGAGGTCACCCGGGCGTGGTGGGTCGACCCGCGAGACGGCCACGAAAAGCGCCTGTATCTCCCGGAACCCGACCGCAACAAATACCATGGGTGGACCCTGGCGAAATACGAGCGCGTCCGCGCCATCCAAAGAAACAATCCGGAACTCCTGGCCAGCGACGAGGCAGCCCAGAAGAGCTACCGCGAGTTTGTCGCGGATATGCTGAAAATGGCTCAGAACGGCGGCACGAAGCTTCGGACCAAGGCCATCCGCGCCTGGGAGGCGATGCGCAAGCGCGCAAGGAACATGTTCAAGGACGACGTTGCGGACCCGGAAGACGTGGACGGCGATCTGCTCGGCGCCGTGTTCGGCGTCGGCGCGCAGAACGCGGGGGCCGGACAGGTTCCTGATGCCCGCACGTCGGACGACCTGGAGGATTCTACGCAGGCGGAGAAGACGTCGCCGACCGAGACCGATGGCGCCGTCAAGCCGAAGCGCTCCCGGAAGCCGAAGCCGGAGCCGGAAGTCCCCCCGGCGATGGCAACCGATCCGGCGGTTGCTCAACCGCTCGAAAGCGACCGGCCGCAGCCTGCGGACGCATCGGCGCAGGCCGATGACGATGGGGACATCGAAAGCCTTACCGAAATGGCGCGCCGGATGGCCGCTGAAAGCAACAAGATGGGGAACAACGATGTCTAGTCCGCTCGATCAACAGGACCCGCTGACCGGGTATTTCACCCCAACCTCCCGCACAAGAGCGGCGATGGACAGGCTGAGCGAATTTCTCCCGCTGGCATGGAAGGAGAACCACTGCCTCGCCTTGCCCATTCTGGGGCCGCCAGGATGCGGCAAAACCCAGTTCGTCAAGCGTTATCATTCACTGTTCGAGCGGAAATACGACCGCAAGCTGCGAGCGCTCTACGTCGAGGTGTCCACCCGCAGCTTTCGGACCAACGTTAGCGTGGATTTCCTCATGAAGCTTGGCGACCCGAACCCGCGATACGGCATCCTTCCGCAGAGGTTCCATCGGCTCGCCAAATTGATGACAGGCAAATACGATATCGTCTTTCTCGATGAGTTCCACCGCCTGATAGATTCGAATACACAACAGGTCGAGAAGGACGCGGCAGACTGGGTGACCTTCTTTCTGAACGCCAAGATCTGTCCGCTGGTTATCGTCGGCGAGATGAAGTGCGAACGGGTCTTCGTCGACAGCGCCCAGTTCGAAGGGCGCACCTGGGGCACGGTGGAGATGCGCCCATTCGACTGGGCCTACTTACCCGACCGTCGGGAATACCAGGGATTGCTGATGGCCTGGGAGCAGCTTCTTGAACTCGCCCAACACTCGGGCCTGGGCGAGTTGGACTGCGCGTTGCGGTGCTACGTCTTCTCGCGTGGGCTGATGCGGCAGACATCCCATCTGCTCAGCACCGCAGCGATGATCGCCAGATCGGCTGGCGCACCGAGCATCCGCAGAGAGCACTTGGCCAACGCGGTCGACAACCTTCGCGTCGGTTTCAGGGCCAAGCAGCCCAATCCATTCCGTATGGACGAGGTGAAGCCGGTTCCGCCTGCGCCGATGACCTGGGGCGATGGAGACACGAAGTGACGGACGCACTTCCCCGGCCTCTCGAGGGGTCGATCTGGTTCGGGTGTGAGCCGGTCGAGCCGGATATATACACCCTGCCGTTGGCGGTGCAGCACATCGAGGGCGAAAGCATCGTCGGCCTTATCGTCCGCAACGCCGAAAGCCTGGACTACCCCAATCCCGCGTTCGTGCTGATGCCGTTGGGTCTGCACAGGGGTCGCTTGGCGGTGAAAGGTCTCCGGCCGCTGGACCCGGCTGTCGCCAGGGAGTTTGCGGCTCTCCTGGCGCTCGACCCGGCCACATTCGACCGGATGCATCACGGATCGCCCCTCCCCAGGACCGCCAACCTTTTCGGCCATGCCGTCACCGAGAACTTTGTCAGCCTTTCGCACCGCAAGGTCTGTCCGCTTTGCCTGCGGGACAGCCCGCACCATCAGGCCATTTGGAACATGAGCTTGCTGACGGTATGTCCGCGGCACGCCTGCTATCTGGTGAACCGCTGTCCGTCATGCAGCCGCTTTCTCACCTGGTCGACGGCGTCCGTTGCAAGGTGCTCATCGCTCGCGTGCCAGGCATCGCTGCTCGACGCTCCCGTCAGTCCGGCATCGGCGGAGAACATGGATGGAGTTCGCGGCCTGGTCGACATTGTCCTCGGCCACCGGGCGCTGCCCGAAACGGTGACCAGCCTGAACTCTGCCATGCGGTTCTCCTTCGACCTGGGCTTGATCGCCTACGGGCGACGCGGCCGCGGCAGGGCAATCGCCTTCTCCGAGGAGCACCCCGACGCGGTTGTCGACGTCCTCAATGTCGGCTGGCGGGCGCTTCAGCACTGGCCCGGCGGGTTCCGGTCTTTTCTGGAAGACTTGCGGCTGCATGCCGACCGCCGTCGTGGCCGCTACGGGGTCAACAAGGAATTTGGCCTCCTGCCGGAATGGCTGTCCGAGGTCCAGGGGCAGCCGGACGTCGCCGCGCTGACCGCGGAGTTCGTCGCCTACGCGTCCGAGCAGGTCGACCTGGCGACACGCGCGCTTCAAGTCCGGCGCGAGCGCTCGACCGGCCCGTTGACCGACCAATTCATCACGGCGACCGAGGGTAAGCGGTTGCTCAACGTCACCTACAAACGCCTGCACGAACTGGCGATCGCGCATGAGCTATGGTTGGTTCCGCCGGACGGATCCGGAGCGCCCGGCCTTCTGCTTGCCGACAAATTCCGGAAGTTCGTCGGCGACGTCGAATCGTGTCTCACCAAGGCGGATGCGGCCGACCTGCTGGCCGTCTCCAAGGAGACGTTCTGGACCATTGAGGCCGCCGGTGTGCTGCCGGTCATCCCCAAGCCGAGCCGCCTGCTTCGCGAACGGCCCTACCGACGCCAGGATGTTGATAATCTGCTGGCCGCGCTTGAGGCGACGGCGCCTTCCGCCAGGCCCGGGCGGAAGCTCGTCACCATCGACACTGTCGCGCGCGGTGGCGCCAATATTGGCTCTATCCTGTCCGCGATCCTGGCTGGCAAACTGGCGCCTCAGGCTGTCGATGCTAAAGCTCAGGGACTGCGGCGCCTGCTGTTTAAGCCCCAATGGATACTGGACACGCTCGGGTTCACCGACCAAACGATGTCGGCAAAAGAGGCCGCCGACAAGTTGGGCGTGAAGGAGGAGGTCGTCTACGAGTGGGTGCGCCGCGGTCTGCTGCGGACCGTCGCCGGGACGACCAAGGCTGAGGCTGGCAGCAGGATCACGCCGGAAGCACTCGACGACTTTCGGAAGGAATACGTGACCGGGGTTGAATTGGCAGCCACCGTGGGCAGCCGGTCACGACGCCACAGTTCGCCGCAACTGATGGAGCTTGGCCTGACCCCGGTATCCGGGCCGTCTGTGGACGGCGCCCGGCAATACCTTTTCCGCCGGGCCGACGCGGAAAACCGCAGCCTTCGGCCACTCCGGGATTTTGTCCAGGGAAAGACCCCGCAGCCGAAGCGCAGCGAGGCATGGGCGCTTGCCCGCCACGTCGGACGCGCGGCAGCAGGCTTCCTTGGTCTGGAACTTGGGCAGACCAAAAATAGCTTCGTCGACTCCGCCGGGACGACGGTCGTCCAGGTCGTGACCGGACGACGGAACGGGTTCCGCGGCGCGTATCGGTTCATCGTCCTCGCCAGCCAGATCCGGCGCCTGGACGAGGCGCATAAGGGTTATCTAGCGCTGGGGTTTGTCGGCCTGTCGTGGTTCCTGCTGATCCCCTGGCAGCAGGCCGATACGGTCCTGCGGAGGCGCTCGACAAGCGACGCGGACGTCTTTGTCAATGTTGACAGGTCCGAATGCCCCGGCGCGCTGGCGGAGTTCCGGCGGGATCTGGGCGCGTGACGGCATCCGGGAGCGGACCAAGGTGGCATCGCCAGGCGAAGCGGCGACCCATCGCCCGTGTTGCGTCGCCAATAGCGGATTGGTGGCAGGCCCATCTCCTGCCTGCGCGCGGTTGCCCCTCTTGGTCCGCGTTACATAACGAATTAATGTGCCCAAAAATTCGGAGGCGAGCGATGAAGCGAGGTCCGAAACCGAAAGGGGACAGACCACTGACGGGTGCTGAACGACAATCCCGTTACCGGGCGCTTCACAAGGATGGCGCTCCGAGGATTCAATACAAGAAACCGCTCGGACCGCGCAGCCGTCCGGCCAGATGGATGGCGGCAGCCGCTGTGCTGCGGGATACCCAGGAAGAATATCAGGACTGGCTGGACTCGCTTCCACAGAACCTCATGGAAAGCCAAACCGCGGAACTGCTCAGAAGAATCTGCGAAATCGATCTGACGGACATCCTGGACGTGGAATTCCCGCGCGGGTTCGGCCGCGATTGACGCCGTGGCCGGGCTGTCGTCCGCACCAGCCCGCCAGCCAGATCCGGCACATGGACCTGGCGCTGGCCGGATATCTTGCGCTGCGGTTCATCGGCCTTCCCTGGTTCCTGATGATCCCTTGGCAGCAGGCCGATGCGGTCCTGCGGAGGCAGGCGACAAGCGACGCGGACGGCTATATCAATGTTGACAAGGCTGAGTGCCTGGGCGCGCTGGCGGAGTTCTGGCGGGATCTGGGCACCTGACATCCGTCAGCGGAGACTCCATCCGCGCCGACATATGTTCATTCGCAAGCCGTCTGATTGCCGGGCAGGCACAATTACCGCAGGACGCGGCCTCTCGAAAACCTTGTGATCGGGCCAAATCCGATCACCCCTCGTTCGGGTGAATAGCAGAAGTCCGATCTGGCTGGCCCTCCAATCGAGATGCCGCGCGTCTGGATTGGCGGCAGCCGCAGTCGTACGCCGTTCGACGCCCTACTGCTTAATTGACCGTCGGCTTGAGGGGACCACGATGCGATCAGAAGATGCTCGACCAACGGGCGGCAAAACCGTTCAGGCCATAATGATCCGGGCAACTGTTGCTTGTGCTAAGCGGGCCGTCAGGGCTGTTTACCGCTATGTGGAGTGTCTTGCGTGATGTGAATGGAGTCTGGAAGCGACCATCCACACGAGACCGCTCCCATGCAACCGACGCTTCTGGACATTTTCTCCCGTATCGACGACCCCCGCCGGGCAGAGGGGAAGATGTACCCGCTGGGGCATGTGCTGTTGTTCAGTCTGTTGGCGACGCTCAGCGGAGCCACATCCTACCGCAAGATGCCACAGGGGGCCGGAGTGAAGCGGAGCGCTCGCAAAGTGTGCGCAGCGGAGCGGAAACACCCTGTGGCATCTTGGGACAACCGCCCGGTCAGAGATGATATTGTTGCCATTTCATCTTCCAGATGGCTAAAATGTTGGAGTGTCGGCGTAATCGACGACCGCGTTGCGTGCCAACCGAATAAGATCGGATAAAAACAATGTCCTATAGTTTCCATGCAAGCAATTCATGCCCGCACGAACAAAAGAGGGCGCATTGCCCTCAAATCGACAACTTAACAACTGGCATTTTTTTGGAATTCTTTCTAAGCAACAGAGCGTTGCTATCGGAAACGTTTGTCAAGCTAATGCAAGCGGCACCAAAACCGCCAAACGATGCCTTCGAAACCGCAGCGACAATCTGTCAGCGAGCCTTTGGCGATGGGTGCAGTCACCAAACATGGAACATGGCGGTTGCTAGAGTAGCTAAGCCGTTCTGTCGGTTTGCTGGGTTCGAGCGAATTCCAGCGTTTCAATATTTCTCACAAGAAGGCGTCAGCATTGGATTAGACAAGGCTGTTTGGTCTGACGCTCTAATCAATTTCCACCGCGACGTTGATAATAAGAGATGGCTTATTCGTCTGCGCCCCGCATTAGTCGAGGCTTTGTTGCAACTTCAAGCGATTACCAGAGATAGAGTGCCAACTCAAGAAGACGTTCGCTCTCGCGTTTTGGCTTGCAGGTGCGACAACATCACCGCTCATGTCAACAGAATGGTTAATTTAGTGGCCAATAGGGTTTCTAGTAGCAGCAAGATACGGACTATCGTCAGCCCAACTAGGCACATGGATGGCAGAGAACAACTCAGAAGCACAATAATATCCCAGTTTTCCTCTCAGCTATGTTTGTGCTATCTGTGTGGCGGATTGCTTCAATTCGATACTGACAACAAGCTGCTGCATCCATCGGTAGATAGAATTGAAAGCGACTGTGATGGATATGATGAGTCGAACATTCGAATTGCGCATTATGCGTGCAACCTAGCGAAGAATGAGTATTCTGTCAGCCAGTTTAAGGAGTGGCTTGGAATTGCCCAAAACGGCGATTCAATCGCCTATAGCACATAGCTTCTAATCCCATCATCTCTTTTGTCCACAATCCAGAACATGCACCTGTCCTCGGTTCTCGGCAATCAGCGACAGGAGCCGCCCCTTTTCCGCTTCCAGCGAGGCTACGCGCTCGCGTTCCATGGCGAGTTCCTTTTCCAAGCGTTCGGCTTTCCTGGACCATTCGGTCAGGCGGTCAAGAAGCGCGTCCCTGTCTTGGCTCGATTGCGCTGCACCTTGGACGCGAGGCCGACGCCGTCTCGTTCTACGACGACGCCTATGCCGCCCGTCCCGAAGAAGGGCATGCCATCGCGAACCTCGCCTTTGCACGCATCCTGCTGGACCGCCCCGCTGAGGCGATGACGCTTGCACGCCAGGCACTCGATGCCACGCCGCCCGCCGATCATGCCGTCAGCTACCTGATTCAGGCGGCGGCGCGCTCGGACTGGCAGAACGACCCCGAAACGCTGGTCCCCGACCGCTTGCGCGGCAGCCTGCACGCCGATCTCGGGCTGGCCGAATTCCATCGCCGGCGAGAGGAGGTTGGCCGGCAGAATCGCTGCATCGCGTTGGCGGACCGTCATCTGGACGTCGGCGAGTTTATTCAGATCCGCGGCACCGCATTGCTGTCGTTGGCGCTCGACCCCGGATACGCCCATGCAGGCGGCATCGGCCCGGTCAGCGTCGCCGATCTCGCCCGCGCCGCCGAGGACATGAAGGTGTTTACCGAGGGCCTGCTGGAGTCGGGCTTCGCCTACGAACACGACCGCCGCGCCTATTTGAACAACACCGCTGTGCTGCTGCGGCTTGCCGGACGCGAGGCGGAGGCGATCACGTTGCTTCGCCGCGGCGGCACGTCCACCAGCCAGGACCCTAATCTGCATCGGCTGCTCGCCCTGGCGCTGGTCGCAACCGGGTGCTGTGATGAGGCAATCCGCGAACTTGAAAGCGACACGGCTTCCCTGAACATCCTGTTTCGCGCAGATCTCATTAGTTTCACCGATGCCGCAAAGGCACTTGAGATCGCCCGCCAGGTCACGCCGGAATCCTTGCCCCCGGGGATGGCCACCAATCTCTGGTTACTTATCGGCAATCTGGCGATCATCTCCAATCGGCCCGATTTGGCTGAGGAGGCAAGTGCCGGCCTTGCTGCCGATATGCCTGGCAGTGTGCTCGCTCAGGCATTGGCACTGCGTACTGAACGCCTCCGTGGCCTCGGCGATGAGGCATTCCGGGATCGGTTCCGTGAATTGGCCCGGTCCGTGGGTGACGATCTGCCGTTGACCGAGCGCGTTCTGCTCGCGTAAGAACTGCGCGATGCCGGATGCCCCGATGACGCCAGCAGACTGCTCGATGGTCGCATCGAAGTCGTCTCCGCCGAATGGTTTCGAGCAGCCCCTCACGCTCCGTTAAATTCCTACGGCGCACGCCTGGTGTTCCGCCCCACAGTGCGTGACGCCGGCACGCTCGTGGGGCGTCTGGAGATATGCATCGACCCTATCGTGAAAGCATATCTCGCCATGTCGAAATCCGGCCCTGCGGTCGTCGCCACCTGACCATGGCCGCATCTCCGCCGCGCGCTCTTCTGCGAACCGGGGTGCGGCAGCGGCGCCACGTCCCTCCGTCGGCACCCGCTCCATACGGGCATCAACCTCGGCATCGGTGAGCGGGGTTGGCGGCGGTCCGGTTCGCCGACCCGTCGCCCTGCCCCGAATGCGGATGAGCACTTGCTGACCAGGCGCATTCAAGATGCGGTGGAGCCTGGCCGCCGAAGTTCAATCCGAAACCGCCTCCGGTCGGTGCGACGGTGCCACGATCATGGGTTATAGTACATAGACCTGCCGCCAGACATAGGTTATGCAGAATCGCGGAGCAGCTAATGCTGAATCGGGTGCCCAAAAATCAATGAGTTAGCGGGTGCCTGGAGACAGGTTACCGAAAATCCTACATCCTTTGTTGTAGTGTGGCCGGTTCTCGGCGTTCCACATAAGGCACCTCGCGAATCGATGCCTGACAGCGAATCAAGGAATTTCAACGGCTTCAAGCCCCCTCCGCTAACCGACTCTTATGACTCGCGAAGTTCCCAAACGGACACTAAGAGGCATGTCTGTAAAAATCGGCCAAGCCCGCAGTTGTTTCGACCTTCATGGCTTCGTAAGCTTTATCGAACTCCGATGGCGGAAAACCGTCTGCCCAAACGCTAGGATACCGCTGGTATAGGTCCAGTTGGAAATCATAGGTCTGCGCAACGATCTCGTTCATGGTCTTCGAATCGTCACCCACCACCTTGTCAAACTCCAAAATGGATTTTGTGTCGTAGATGGGTTCGACGCGATCTGCCCATTGCCTGAAAAGGACACCCTGACTTGGCTGCCCTTCTAGCTTGTGCTTATACAAATAGCCGTCGAACAAATTGTAGTCTCCCAAAAAACCGCCCTGCCAAGGTGGCCCGGATGCTGGGAGCATAATAGGTTGAAAGAGCGAGATTGACGGCTTGATCCAGCGGAATTCCGAGATCGGGTGGACACGCTTCCGTGAGATGCAGAAGGATTGCATGCTTGTCTTACCGACGTCCGGACCACTCCGAATGAATTGGATAACCCTGGGATAAGGGAAGCCACAGTTTGCCGAGCAAAAGAAATCGGCTGAGACGTTGGTTAGCAGGATGTTATTTATACGTAAAGAGAAGCAGCTCGGCATATCGGCGAAAATTCGGCTATCCATGCCGAACGCGTTTAGTCCGACAGCTTCACTTTTGTCGAATAAATAAACACCGACCATGCGGTCTTTTGTTGCAATTCTTTGATTGATATAAAAATTTGGCTGGATTTGGATTGGATAGTTCTCAAGGAGCCGATAGTTTAGCCAAATACCGATGCGTACTTTGTCTAACCAATTAAGCAAAGTTAGATACGATTCTGCCATGACAGGTCTTCTGTCGAGAATTGACATTACAATCTCTTTGGCTCGCGTCTCAAGCGTGGAGTAGTCACCGTTGCATTTTTCACATGCCGGGACGACAAGGCTCGCCCAGTCGAACCTGATGGGCTTTTTCCCCTTGGAATAGTCAACTCCGAACGTGACCACTCGCTTGGGGTGTCCGGTTAATTCGATGAGCCATTGCGGTAAGACGTGTTCACGGTTCTTGCTTTCCGGATTTCGCCCGCAAAATACGCATAACTTTCTGTCTATGGCCACCGCTGCTACTCCGGTTCTCAACACCCGAAACGAGTTTATCTCATCGGGATTTGTCTCGCAAGCAAATCTGCATCGTCATCCGCAGACTGTCGCGAAAGCACTCGGAGACTCTTTTCATGATGGTCGCGTCCGCACGCCTGGTCGGTCCCGAGGTCGTCGAAGCATGCCCTGCGACCTCGATGCCGCAATTGCGTGGTTGCGGGAACATGCCGTCATCAAGCCTCTGGTTATAGGCGACCTGTTCGACAGCTCGGTGATCTCCTGGCAAAAGGATCTCCTGCTGCTCATTGACGACCTGTCGATCCGCCAGGTCGCAGCGGAGTTGGATTTCCGGAAAACCACTTGGACGCGGGGCGTCATGCTTACCGCGCGGGATCGGTAGCAGGCTGAGGCAGTCCTGCGGAGGCGCTCGCCGAGTGACGCGGAGTCTATGTCAAGGTCGACAGGTCAGTTGGCCCAAGCGCGCTGGCGGAATTCCGGCGGGATCTCGGTGCTTGATAACTCTTCAGCCATGGGAAACGCGCTGCCTCCTCCGGCGTCAGCCATCTGAATTTATAGGCATCGTTAACGCGGATGAAGGTGTCAGTGTTGACGCCTTGCGTCTCCCATCGGCGGATGGTCCGCACGTCGCACTCGAAGTGGCTGGCGGCCTCCTTTTGGCTGCTCCCGTGAGCCTTGCGGCTGGCCCTCAGCAGCGCGCCGCGCCCCATTGCTGTCATGTCGGCATATCTGGCCGCGATCTGATTAGTTTTGTCGGCCGCGTTAGCGGCGCGTCTAGATAGCGCACAAGCGATGCCGATGCCGCCGAGGAACCAGCCTGGTGCGCCCTCCGGTGCGGCCGTCTCGAAATAGAGGTATCGCGCCGTATCCTTGATTGATGTGTCATCGCACATAGGGGTGACTGCGATAAGTGCCTGGTTATCGATGCCTGCGCCGCCCGTCTCGCCACCCCGCACCAAAATCGTCCTAGTATCGCTTAGAATCGCTTGAATACGGTCTCTGTCGATGTTTCCGTCCTGATCTAGGGCCGCTGCGAGCCAGCTGCGCTTCCCCCGATACCTGAGTGCTTCCATGGCAGCGATACCCGCCTGCATGCTGGAGTCACTGCTGCCGACGGCATCAAAGGGAAATCCCTCAATGAGCGGGAACACAGCACCGCGGGCCGTCAACAGGAATTTTACGGCGATGATGATGTCTTCCTGGATAGCATTCCAGGTGGCTACTATGGCCTTGAGATCCTTTTTGCGCCCCGTCCGCTCGAATAGATCCTGCATGCGGTCGGCGGTTGCAAAAATCTGCTCGACCTGATCCGCGAACCAAAGGTGATTGCCGCTCATCATCTGAAGCTCCTGCGTTAATCGAAGGATCTTGCCGCATCGTGATGCATCAAAGCGGACGTTTCTGATGTCCGATGTCCGCTTAGGTGCACACCGGCCATCTGTCAGTTTGCGCCGATGAGACTTCCGGCGGCGGGGGTGGCTCATCTCGCAAACGAGGGATGGCCCAATTGCCGCAATCTGGAACCTGGGCGACATCCGGGGATTGAGCGGCGTCCAATCCAATCACTTATGGGATGTGACGCCATCGTCACGTCCTATAATCTCCCCTGCCATGGCGTTCCCCGATTCTCCGCCGCTGCTGCGTGCGCACCTAAGCTCGGTTGAGCTACCCCCGCCCAAAGACTGGCAGGCGTTCCAGCGCAAATGCGTGCCCTTGTTCCGCCGAATGCTGAACGACCAGCATGCCAGCGAGTACGGCCGCGGCGGGCAAAACCAGCGCGGCGTTGACATCCTGCTGTACCGCGATGGCGACCCGGATCAGCAGATTGGCATCCAGTGCCGCCGGGTCGCTAAGCCACTCAAGAAAAAGAAGATCCGGACCGACTGCGATACAGCGCTGGCCCACTTCCCGGACCTGCGGGAGATCATCTTCGCATGCACGGCCGATGACGACACGCACGCGGCCGATGACGCGTTGGCCGTGCAGGCCGACCTGCGTGCAGCAGGCTACAAGCTACGCGTGATCCTCTACGGCTGGCAGCAACTCTGTGGCCGGATTGCGGAGTATCGAGAGGCGCTCGAGGTATTCTTCCCGACGCTGGTGCCCGCGCCGCCGACAACCTTCGACGCATCGGTATTGTTCCGGGCGGCCGTCTCGGCCATGTCGGAAGACGTCATGAGCCAGTTCGCTGGCAAAATCGCAACAGCGATCCAGCGCCAGAATCTGCCATCCGTCCCACCCGCTCCGGCAGCCGCAGTGTCCCAGGATGGAGAAGACCCAGCCCTGCATGCCCGGATCGATATCTACCGCGACCTCTTCAAGGACGACAAACGCCCGCTGGAAGCCGAAGCCGGTCTGCTGCGGCTGCTTGACCAGAGCGACATCGACAGCAAGCCGCACGCAAAATTCCGCATTCTGACCAATCTCGGCTCAATCGCGCTGCACCTCGGCCGCGAGGCTAACGCCATCGCGCTTTATGAGGCCGCCTACGCCGCCCGTCCCCAGGAAGGGCATGCCATCGCGAATCTCGCCTTTGCACGCATCCTCCAAGACCGCCCCGCTGAGGGGATGATCCTTGCTCGCCAGGCGCTCGACGCAACGCCATCTGCCGATCATGCCATCAGCTACCTGGTCCAGGCGGCGGCGCGCTCCGACTGGCAGGGCGATCCCGAAACGCTGGTCCCTGACCGCTTGCGCGGCAGCCTTCATGCCGACCTCGGGTTGGCCGAATTCCATCGCCGACGAGAAGAGGCTGGTTGGCAGAACCGCTGCATCGCGCTTGCGGATCTCCATCCGGACGCCGACGAGTTCATTCAGGTCCGCGGCACCGCCCTGCTGTCACTGGCGATTGACACCGGATACGCCCAGGCAGGCGGCATCGGGCCGGTCAGCGTCGCCGAACTCACCCGCGCCGCCGACGACATGAGGGCGTTTACCGAATGCCTGCTGGAGTCGGGCTTTGCCTACGAACATGACCGACGCGCTCACCTGAACAACACCGCCGTGCTGCTGCGGCTTGCCGGACGCGAGGCCGATGCGGTCGCGTTGCTGAGGCGCGGCGGCGCGGCCACCACCAAGGACCCTACTCTGCATCGGCTGCTCGCCCTGGCGCTGGTCGGCACGGGGCGCCGTGAGGAAGCAATCCGGGAACTCGAAGGCGATACCGCACCTGAGAACATCCTGTTCCGTGCCGAGCTGATCGGCCTCACCGATGCCGCCGAAGCACTTGAGATTGGCCGCCACATTAGGCCCGAATCCCTGCCTGATGGGATGGCCGCCAACCTCTGGTATATGGTGGGTAATCTGGCGATTAGCGCCAATCGGCCCGATCTGGCCGATGAGGCCGTTGCAGCCCTCGTTGCCAACGCCCCGGGCAGTGTGGTCGCTCAGGCTGTGGCGCTGCGTGCTGAACGGCTTCGCGGCCTCGACGAGGAGGCATTCCAAAAGCGGTTCCGCGAATTGGCCCGCTCTGTGGCTGAAGATCTGCCACTGCCAGAGCGCGTTCTGCTTGCTCTCGAGTTGCATGATGCCGGATGTCCGGATGACGCCAGCAGGCTGCTGGATGGCCGCATCGAATTCGGTCGCGTCACCGCACCGGCGATTCTCTACATTCAGTGCCTTATCGAGGCCCGTCGCGATGATGCGCTTCGCGCGGTGCTGGCCCGGGCATCAGATGCACTGCGCGATCATCCGACGGTGCTGTGGTTCACTGCGGGCCAGGCATGGAACGCTGGAGACTTGTCGTGTGCCGAGGCCGCGACCAGCGCGCTGATCGCGCAGCAGCCCGGCAACGTCCGGGCACGCCTGCTACGTCTTGAGATCTGGGTGCGAGCCGATCGGCTTGAGAAGGCGCGCACCGAACTGGAGGAGCCGCTCGAGGACATCGTCTGGCCACGCCTTGACGACTGCTTTCAGCTTGCTCGCATGCTCGGCCATTTCGGATTTCGCGAGCGGGCGGCGCGATATGCCTACCGACTGTTTCTGGTGAACCAGCAGAACCCGAGTGCCTGGATGACGCTGAGCGCCATGGTCATCGGCCAGCGCCCCGGTGCCGATACCCGTTTTCTGGAGGTCGCCTGCGTCGGTCATGATGTCGCCGTGGATGTCACCATGGACGATGGGGAAAAGCTCTTCTTCATCGTCGAGCCTGACGCTGCGCTGCGCGATCTGGACCGGCAGTCCTGGGAACCCGACCAGCCGCTGGTGCGGGCGTGCTGGGGTATGACGAAGGGCGCCCGGTTCGTCGGCTTAGGCGGCAGAGATGCGTGATCGCGGAACTCCGGCACAAGCTTGTGGCCCGCTTTCATGACGTGTTGGCCAACTTCAACACGCGCTTCCCCAACGAGACGGGTCTCCGGCGCTTCTCGGTAGCTCCAGGCGACCCGGCGTCGTTCGAGCCGATTCGTGAGCAATTGCGCCAGCGACAGGAACTCGTCCGCGCCGAGCAGCAGAACTACCTCGCAGGGCATTGGCCGATTGGCCTTCTGGCGACCTGTCTTGGCCTTGATACCGTTGACATCGCCCAGGGGATCGCCGCCCAGGGACTCAAACTCAAGGTGGCTTTGGGCCACGAGGCCGAACGCCAGGCGATGGTCTGCGCCATAGCCAGCAATAACGCCCGGGGCTGCGTGCTTGACCTCCTGGCTTTCTGGAACGCCTGGCATCTCAAGGTGCTGGACGTCATCACCGCGCTCTGCGGACCTGTGCATGTCGGCCAGCGTGTGCTTGATCGCCTGATGGAGCGTCGCGAGGACCTGCGACGCTCATCGGGGCGCGGCACCAAATCCATCCATTACCGGGACGGCCAGATTGCGTTCACGGAGTTCGGTCCAGAGATCGTGCAGGAATGGCTCGGCGACCTCGATGCCGCAATTGCGTGGCTACGGGAACATGCTGTCATCGAGCCTGTGGTCATCAGCGATGCCATTCCGGACGTCATCAAGGACCATGTGAGCCTGGGTTTCGGCGACCTGTTCGACACCTTGGTGATCGCCTGGCAAAAGGATCTCCTGCTGCTCAGTGACGACCTGCCGATCCGCCAGGTCGCCGCGGAACTCGGTTTCCGGAAGGCCGCCTGGACCCAGGGCGTCCTCCTGACCGCGCGGGACCGCCGCCGCCTGGATAATGAACGCTACGTGCGTGCGACCGCATATCTGATTGGCGCCGGGCATGACTTCGTCGGCGTCGCCAGCGATGACTTGATGCTGGCGCTCTGGCTCGACTTCCAGGCCGTCGGTGCGCCGGGGCCGTTGTTCAACGCGCTGAGCAGCGTGATTGGCGGCCGCAATGCCGACCCGGTCTCGCATACGGGGCAGGTGATTCGTTTTCTCCGCCGGACCTGGGCGGACTGGCAGACCTGGCATGCGTGGTCGACATGGACTTGGTGGCACCGATGGGACGATCCGGCGACCGAGCGCTGCCGCAAACGGGCTACCTCTATCCTGTTGCGGTGTCTGATCCGCGAGCGCGTGGGCGATTACCCGGTCATGATTGCCAACATCTATCGCTATGTCGGTGGATCGGATTCCATGCGGGGAAGCCCTGAGTTCCGGGTCTTCCTTGCTCAATGGGTGCGCGGCCATTTCCTGCTGCCGACGTCCGACGGTGTGTCCCGACGGGCTGATGTGCAGGCAGACGCGTCGGCGGCGAAAGCTGATGAGACCGCGGTGGGCGTCGGTGAGCCAGGTCCGGGACAGCGCCCCGGTAATCGGCCGAAGTCGCATCGGTCAAAGCATGAACGCCGTCGTAGCCTGTAGGCTAGAGGGGCGGCTGAGCCAGCCCCCAGAAGCGCCTCAATGTCGCCCCCGTCTCGCATGTGGTCATCAGCGATACCACTCCGGACGTCATCAAGGACCAAGTGAGCCTGGGCCTCGGCGACCTATTCGACGGCTTGGTCATCGCCTGGCGAAAGGATATCCTGCTGCTCAGTGACGACCTGCCGATCCACCAGGTCGCCGCGGATCTGGGTTTCCGGAAAACCGCTTGGACCCTGGGCGTCCTGTTCACCCACGCGGGACCGCTGCCGCCTGGATACGGTATCGCCTCGCCAGGCGCGTTCACGATGCTGGGGAGCCTGGCTGCCAAGGTTCAAGCCGGGACCGCCTCTGGCCGATGCGACAGCGGCACAAGCAGCTTATGGTAAATAGGCTTGCCTCCAGCGGCAGGTTATGCTGAATCGCGTCGCAGCTAATGCGGAATCGGGTGTCTATGAATCAATGACTTAGATGGCGGAAAAAGCAGGTTATCCAAAATCCTACAGTTTCCGGCCGGTGGTGGAGAGCAGCGATGGAAGCGCCGGATCGCTCGGCCGGGTCATGGACGGCAACCGCGTTTCTGGCCACCGATCAAAGGGATTTCGGTGACGCCTGGCGGTATGAGCTGGTGGACGGTGTTATCGTCGCGCATGCCGCGCCGTCGCCGGACCACGGTGCCATCCTCGCCAGCCTGACGACGGCGCTGAATGTCCGGCTGCGCGGACGCCCCGGCGGTTGCCGGGTGGAAGCGGGAAGCGGCGCGGCCTCGATCCACGATCAGCACAATACCGCCCGGGTACCGGACGCCATGATCCGCTGCAACGGGCTGCCGCGGGCCGTATTCGAGGTTGTTTCGCCCTCGGAGCTGCGTGCCTGGCGGGCGCGGAACCGCAAGCGACGCGATGAGCAGGACGTGCCGAGCGTCCAGGAGATTGTTGAACTGTATCAAGGCGAAGCCGCGGCACACGTCTACCGCCGGGAGGCCGGCGGCAAATGGTCGTTTCACGCCATTGACGGCCTCGATGCGGTGCTGAGTCTTGAAAGCGTCGGTTTGGAGGTGCCGCTTTCGGAGATATACGAAGCGGTGCAGATGAAGGCGGATGACGAACCGCCCGGGTAGGTGGTTGCGCAGGCCGATGACTGGGTTCGGGACGCTCGTCTTGTCGTGCTCCTCGCTCCTCCGCAGTGATCAGGCCGCCACGGGGCGGAAAATCCACGGCGTGAGTTTATCGTGGGGAATGCGCTGAAGGTGGCGAATTTGGATGTGCAATCTATCGGCTGAGGTCATACTGATTTTGTTATTTTCTCGATAATAACACGGCGATCGACACCGCCCACCGTTAGGTCAACCTCCTCCTCAAGGCCGTTCCCCAGCAGTGCCTGGGCGATCGGCTGGCCAGCGTTGACTTCGCCGCGATCAAGCCCGTTCGGGCCAGCACCCAGCCGGAAACGCATGACACGGTTATCGTCGGCGAACCGGACGATGACGGTGTCTCCAACCTCAACAACCGCATCGCTATCCTTTTGGCCGGGGGCGAATGAAGCCGTGCTTCCCGGGACATCAAATGCCTCCGCGAGGGGGAACTCTGCCTCAGCCTGTTCAGTGACAGCAGACGCCCCAACGTTACGGTGTTCGGTCCAAACCTGTGGGGTCATCTCACCGCCGACGGGTTCAATCCCGAGGCGACCGAGAGCAGCCAGCAAATCATCCAGACATTGCTGACGATCGGCAAACCAATGTGAGCCCCAGCACCGCCAGAATGTCCAGCCGAGACGTTCCAAAGCGCGCTGCCGGCGAACGTCTTCGAACCAACGTTCGGGTCCGTGATAGCGGTCGCCGTCCAACTCGACTGCCAACCTTCGGTCGCCCTCACCTTCGACCACGAAGTCTATCCGGTATCCGCCCACCGGGACCTGGGGTCGAACCCGATACCCGCGATCGAGAAGCAGGTTCCCGACTTCGCGCTCGAACGGCGACTCCGTCTCATCGAGAACCTCCTTGTCGCGGGCAGCGACAGCGTCGGCCATGGGATTCCGGAAATGCTCGATGACCGCCAGCTTCAAGTCTTTGGGGGACAACATCGAAGCCGCCACTGAGCGTACGAGATACAATCTATCCCGCGCGCGCGACATCGCCACGTTGAAGCGCTGCTCCATCAGTCGAGCAGTCTGCGCCCGGGCCGTCTTAGGACAGGCGACCAACGAGAGAAAGATGACATCCCGCTCCTGTCCCTGGAAGGTGCTTGCGTTGCCGCACATAATCCGATGCCTCGCGATGGCCTCGGTGCCGACGGCCTCGACAAGTCGCTCCTGGACAAACTTGGCCTGCTTGTCGCCGATCATGGAGATGACCCCGAACGTGCGCCGCGCGTATTCCGGCAGCGCGATGAGCCGTGCGATCTCACCCACGACAAAGTCAGCCTCCCCGGCATTGACGTCTCTCAGTTTGCGCCCACCCGGGACGAATACGTCAATCAGCGGAGGATCGAGCCGCTCCTCGGCGGTTGGAACCCGCAGCGGGATAAGAGCCTTCGGGTAGAACCGACTCGAAAATGCGATGATCGGCTCGACGCAGCGGAAATGCTCGCGGAGCATGACGACACTGCCGGGGAAGGTCATGGACGCCAGGTCGTAAAGCGACGTTGTCGGCTCCAGGAAATTGGCGATATCCATAGCTCGCAGGAACGTCTCCCGCAGTTGGATGACGGTTCGCTCCTCCATGCCGACCGCGCTGGGCGACACCTGCTTGTCGTCACCGACAACAAGCAACTTCTTGCCCCGAAGCACCGCAGGCAAGGATGTGATATCGGACTGACTGGCCGAAGGAGACGTAAGGAAGGTCGCCGGACGCCGCGAGCGCATCCGCACGTTTCTCGCTGACAAGTGCCGTGTGGGCGGCCAGAAGACGGGGAATGTCCGGCAGTAAAGACGGGTCCGGGAGTTTGCGGCTGGGGTAGATGACGTCCTCGGCCAGTTCATGGCGAATGCGCCTGGCCTCCAAGATGTCCGCATTCCCGAAACGCGGTTCAAAGCATGCGGCAAGACTGATTTGATCGGTGAACCAAGCATGTTGCGGGCGTTCCGCTTCGATTCTGGCGGCCAGGTCCATCGGCATGAGCTTCTCTCCTCCGAACTCCACAGCGGTCAGGTTGAGGTGCGCGTATTCCCGTATGCTTTCGTCGACGGCTGTCAATGCGGCTCGGGTCCGCGCCAGCTCGCTTTCAAGGTCGATCCGGCGGTCGTTGTAGGCACGCTTGTCGATGAGCTTCACCTGGAAAGCCAATATCTCCACAGCCTGCTCCAGCCTGCGGGCACCCTCGCGATCACTATGGATGACGGAAATGGCGAGATCGCGGATGGATTCCGGAAGCTTGCCTTGAATGGCGGCAAGCGCCTCGGGTTCGTGAGCGGAAACCAGGACACGCCTTCCCGTCGCCATATAGTGAGAAATGATATTCGCGATGGTGTGCGTCTTGCCGGTTCCGGGAGGCCCTTGGACAACGACCCCGTTGACGCCATCCTGCTCCAGGCGGTGGATAATTTCTATCTGCTCATCGTTGTAGGGAAGTGGAAAGTAGTACCCCGTCACAGTGATTTTGACCGGTTGACCATGCCCCGGGTTCAGCTCGGGCAGGTCGGAGCGATCGAGCAGGACAGCGATGCTGCGGGCAACCCCCGGCGTGCGTGAGATCAGCCCGGCCTGCTCGAGCGTGAGGACCGTCTGATGGACGGTGGGCGGTGTGACGCGGAAGAAGCGCATCATGTCCGCCTCCGCCGGCGGGCGTCCGTTCACCAGCGTGTAGGCATGGATAAACGCCAGATACTGGCCCTGCCTGGCGGTAAAATC